>CEUO01003995.1_pt1 | contig 22745 bp, 20 predicted proteins | sample 531391 | NCBI WGS metagenome assembly CEUO01 (sample SAMEA2622799, study PRJEB7988) | marine metagenome | isolation source: saline water (ENVO:00002010), including
AGATCCCACGCTTGCTGTAGCGGCTCTTGGAACGTGGCTGCTGCAAACTTAGGGGCAAAGAAGACCTTGCCGAGTATGCTGTTCACAGGACCAGCAGCCCGAGCAGGCAGGATTTGCTCAACCAGGTCGCCTCGTCCGGTTGCGATGTTGATGATTCTGGCTAAAGCAGCGGCATCATCAGCACCGACGCGCCGCACGCCGTCCGCTGTCTGCACAACGCCAACGTCATCGGGCAGCAGGTTCTTCATCCAAAACGCGCCGCCGTCTACGCGCGTCCAGTTGTCGAAGATCATAATACGCAACTGGTTGAGCATCGTGGCGTAGGTGCGCTCAGAGAAGCGGAGGATCTTACCGGCACCCCTAGAAACAAGACCGCCACCAGCGAGAGCGTTGTTGACGAACATCTCCTCTCGCTTGTTTACGCCCGTGCCTCGCACCCCCTCTACGTCTGTAGTGAACAGCCCAGACTTGTCTCCGTACTGCCCGACAGGGCTCTGCACCAGCTTCCGTTGCAGGTCGGCGGCGTAATCGGGGTCTAGGACAGACCTAAGCATCTTAACAGCCGCCTTGGTTCCTAAGATTGGGTGCGCTTTAAACAGCTTGATGCCCTGCCTTCCGAAAGCAGAGAGATCGAGTGAGGCTTGGATTGCACGAGACATGTTGAGAGCGTCAGTCGCCCTGGCGATCCAGCCAAGGTTAGCCGCAGCGTTCATCTCTGCGTTGGCGATTGCAGCCTCTCTGCTCGCGTCAGTCTGAGCGCGCTTGGCCCTCTTGCGCTTCTTCTTAATCTCGTTGACGATCTTCTGCTTTTGCTTGTCTGGAAGCGCGAGAACAAGAGCGCGCTCTTCAGCTTGGTCGAGCTTTAGGATCTCCTCGTCGAGCTTTTCAATGCGCTCCTGAGCCTTGGTCTTCCTTTCCTTGGCGTCGTTGAACTTAGTCTTAACCTTCTCCGCTTCATCGGGGGTAAGTTTGCCGCCCTTTTGCACCGTGGCAAGGTCTACGGCCTGGGCGTCTGTCATGTCTTCAAACATGGACACGTATGCCTGCCTAGCACGGCCAGCGCGACCCCACTCTGACCCGCTAACCTCAAGGGCGCTAAAGACCTCATCGAGCGCAGCCTCGGCCTCTTCCACTTTCTGCATGTGGTCTTTGTCTACGTTCTTTCGGGCTTTGCCGACCGCCGCGTGCGGCATAACTTGCTTCTCAGCGTCAGCCGTCTCCTTACGCATTGCTTTTGCGTACTCGGTTCGAGCAATGTCTAAGTCCTTCTCCCTGGCATACGCCACGAGGGTGGCAGCGAACTGTTGCCGGTCGGTGAGGATTCGCTCCCCTCGCCTAGCTTCGTCCAGCGCATCGAGCAGCCCAGGCTGCGGCATAAAGGTGTCAACCGAACTGCCGTCAGGCAGGACAACAGAGCCAAGCGTCACGAGGTCTTTGGCGTTGTCAAACGCCTGCGCGAGAGTGCGAGTTGCGGGGGTAGAGGTGTCCCCTTCAGGCAACCCAAGAAGCTGGCGCATAATCTTGGTGGCCTCGTGCTTGGCACCCCTGACGATTCGCTGCTTAGGAGCGCCGGTTTCAGCGCGAGCCGGAACGGGCGGCTGCTTTGGCTCAGGCTCGGCTCTTCTGTTGATCGCTTGGGCTTTCGACAGGACTTCTCTTTGGCTGAACTTAGGGAGGTTAGGGGCTGCGCTGGCGTCCTCAATCTCATCAGCCAGACCAGGGGTAGCCCCCTTGGCGTTGTCGAGCGCCTCTTGCGTCTCTTGTGCGCGCTCGGCATCTCTGGCTAGCCGAGCAGTCTCATCAATCTGGTGCTGCTCAACGGCGTCTACGGTGTCCTTCACCTCTTCGGCAAGCTCTTCGATGGTCTTGTCCACCTTGCCGATCTTGCGCTCAGCCTTGGCCTTCTTGAGAGCCTGGTTGGCCTTGAGCAAACCACGACTCACAGAGCCCGGCACTTGGCCAGCTTTCTTCAGCGCAGAGAACGCGCCCTTGACCGCAGGCACAGCACCGAGAGACGCGACAGTGATGGCCGTGTCAATGGGCTCAGCGGCAGCGTATGCCGCTGGGTCTTGGGCCATAACATCCATGTCCACAGCCATCGCTCGGCCCATCTCTCTCGCCATCGGGGCAAAGGAGTCCCTTGCTTGGCGCTGGATGGTGGCCAAGTCTCCGCTCTCTCCAAGAACGGGGTCGCCCATTGCCAGGTCTGCGATGAAAGAAAAGGCGTCGTACAGATCAGAGGCGTCCTGCTGCACCGCGTCAGAGACAACGCGCTGGCTGCGCTTTTGAACGTCTGCCGTTCGGTCGCGCACCATGTTGGCGTACCAGGTGGGCTGCTTCTCTCTCAAGTAATCCACAGCGGCTTGGCTTGGGTTTACGTCAGGCCGAACCACGGGGGCACCACCGAGGGCTGCGCCGCCCATCATCGCGCCTGCACGCGTGAAGACAGATCGGCCTGCCTCTAAGCCCGCCTCGAAGAAGCCCGGCGCGCCTTCTGTTGCAAGGGCCTGCAACCTTCCTGACACAACCCTTTCGGCAGCGCGCTCTTGTTGCCCAGCGGCCTCCCTGAACAGTCCCCTTTGTTGAGATGGCGTAGCATCTGAAGGCCCAATCACAGCCTGCCGAGGCACCTGCCCAGGAAGAACCTCCTGCTCTACGCCCGGGAAGCCGACCTTTCGGAAGGTAGGTACGCGCGCCCTAGCGACTCGCTCGCGCTCGGCTATGTCAGCCTCTTCCTGGGTGGGCATCCCGGTGATTAGCCCAGAGATGGTCTGGGCAACGGCCTGTCCTCTTTCCTGTTGCGCCCCATCAAGAGGCTCGGGCTCGGGCGCAGGTGGCGCTTTAGAAGGCGAAGACGCAAAGATCTCCTCCAACTCTGCCTCTGTCGGAGGGGAGTCGCCAACAAGCTCAAAGACTCTGCCGTCAGGGTGTATGACTTCGTAGGTTGGCATTTAGTTCTCTGCCTACTTCTCTGTCACTATAAACCGGCCCGTCTTCTTGGCCGGTCGGCTCTTCCGTGCTTTCGCAATGGCAGCGTCGAGTATATCAAGCTGTGCCTTTTGCGTGGGGGTCATAACCGGGAGCTTGCCGTCAACCTCGACCAGCCCCTCTTTAACAAAGAAGTCACTCCGCGCTTTGACCGCCTTTTCAAATTCTTCTTCGGCCTTTTCAGCCTCTCTGGCCTTGGCCGTTTCTTGGCGCTTCTCGGCCCTCTCTTCCGCAGTCTCTTCTTTGTTCTCTTGACCAGCAGTGCCGCGCTCTGTCTGGGTAAGCTGAGTGCCGATCTTGGTCAGGATACGTTGGACGTTTTTCTGCGCCCTAGACCCGCTTCTTAGCCTGCTAGACAGGTACTGCAACTGAGAGATAGCCCCGTTGGGGTCGCTTCCGTAAGTAATGGTCAGCGTCTCTCCGTCGCCAATCTCAACGACTTGGTCCTGCCGTTCCGTGGTGGGCTTTCGCCACTCATCCATCTTGAACTGGTTTTTAAAGTCGGCTTCGCTCGTGCTTGGCTTAAAGGTACGGCCAGCCTTGTCGAGCTTCTCCCGGTCTTTTTCTTTCATCCTAGCGAGCCGCCCCTTGGCGATCTGAAGATTGACCTCCCGCAACTCGTCAGGCTCCCTGCCCTCTCGCAGCAGGCGCAGGGTCTGCATCATCTCGTTGCGCGCGTCGCGCACGGTGAGGCCCTCACGAATATACGTCGGGTCATTCTCAACCGCGTCTTCCAACGCCATCCATGCGTCTCGAACCACCTCGTTGGGAAGCTGGCCGTGGTTTTGGTAGTAGTCCAGCACCGCGCCAGTCACGTCGCCCACGGTCTTAATGCCAAGCTCCTCAAGCTGGCCGCGCCGTGCCTCTCGCTCAGCCTGTGCGGTGCGCTGGCGCTCAAGGAGTGGAGCCCACAAGCCAGCCCTTTCCTCTGCCTGCATTTCTTGGGAAATTGCCGCCTCTTGTTGCTGAAGCTCTGTGGGCGCTTGGCCTGGCGGCAACTGCTCTGCCGGGACTTCTCCAAGCGAAGACGCTAGGCGTGGACCCGCGCCGGTGATTGCAGGGTCTACGCCGGTGCCCATTGGGGCGAGTGCTCGCATTGCAGAAGGGTCGCCAGCCAAAGCCGCTTGCGTAACCCCCGCCATCTGCTGCTCAACGCTGGGCTCAACAGGCCCCTGTGGCATCCCGGCCTCTTTCAACCGGCTCTCTGCCATCTGCGCCTGAATCTCTCGAACACCACGAGCGGCCAGCCCCTCTTTAGAGCCAAGAGCCTCAGCGAGACGCACCCAAGCAAGAAGCTGGTTGGGGTCTTTGTACCAGTCCTTCTCTTGCTGCGGCTGGCGCATGGCAGCGATTTGCGTGCGCTGTGGCCTCTGCGAGCCTGGGAACCTAATGCGAGCCATCTGCGCCTCCTATGCGGGCCTTTCTTGGCTGGTCATCATCGGCAGATTGAAGCCAAACCGCTGGATAATTCTGTTAACACCTTCCGGGCTTCCGTATGCGCGTGCCTGTGCAAGCCATGCGTTTCTCTCCGCAGAGGTCTGTGCAGTCGAGGCGTTCTGCAACGCGAACTGGATGCGGCGGTCTGCATCGCCAATGCCCTGGGCGTACTGCGTCATCTGGAGCGGGATGTCGGCAACTCGCTGCTGAGCAGCCTCTCCGACCCCAGCTTGGCCAAGCATGGTTTCTGCTGCTGTGCTTCGAGCGCCAGCCAGTGCAGACGCTGACTGCAAGTCAAACGCTCCCATGCGCGCAGCGCCCTCAAGGGCTCCCTGCTGAGCGGCATAAGCACGGCCACCGCCAAACACGCCGCCTGCTGGCATCGCAAACGCGGTGCCTCTAGCGGCCTCTTGTGCGATAGACCTGCGGCCTGCGCGGCGAGCAGACTCTAGGATCCCAACGTTCTCTTGGGCAGTCTTTACAGCTTGCTGCGCTGCTTGGGCCATAGTGGGCGCGTCAGTCTGCGCGGGAGTGAGCCCTGCTCCTGCGAAAACGGGCTCGTCCTCATCATCTGGGACAAACCCAATGCCAATGCTTGAACCGGTAGCCATGCCTGTCTCCTAGCAAAGATGCTTCTTGCCAATAATATATACGAAGTGGCCCCCATAGCCCGAGATAACGGACCCGGTTGCCAAGTTGTTTAGTCCAGCCGTGTCGCTGATCTTCATGCGGACCTCAAGGAACTGCTCTTGCCCCTCTTTAATTGGAGCCGCTGGCGACCCCGTGCTCATCACGTTATTGCGCTGCTGGTTTAGCGTCCATGTGCGGGAAGCAAAGAACGGCTTGCCCTGCATGAAGTAGCCCGCACCCGTGGTCACGCCGTCTGTAACGATCGGCACCTGATGAAGCTCCCAGTCCCAGGCATTGCGTTGGCTTTCGCTAAACGTCGTAAGCACAGAGCCCTGGCGCAAGACAGAGCGGCGTCGGTACTTAATCCTGTCAATGTTCGCGTATCTCCACGAAGCAGAAGGTATGTTTGTTGCGCTTGAGGTGTCGGTCGGGCCTCTAAGTATAAGCCTGGCCACTTGGTTGTAACCCCAGCCGTCAGACCGCAGCCCGGTGCCAATGGCCACGCCCAGGTCGCCTTCAAAGGTGGCGGTGTTTGGGATCTGCTGACTGGCGGGCACGGTCAAGCCAGTCCTTGGAAAAAACGCTGACCAGTTCCAAGCAAGCACCACATGGTGCACAGAGATGGGGTACGACAGCGGTATGATACGGCGGTCCCACACCTGAGTTTGGTTGCCGCCTGACGTTACAACGTAGGGCTCGCTGGCGATGTCGTCTTCTAAGATGCCGCCGTTAACACGGTTGTTAAACAGGGGCACCGTAATGACCTCATACCCAGCGTCTTCTTGGAGTTCTTCCAAGCCAGGCCGCATAGCGTACTCGTCGTATCCACCCTTGAGCTTGTCCTTAAACACCTTATCAATGGTGGCCATCTCGTTAGACACGCCGCCCGCTTGGTCAGCAGTGATGATCGACCCAGCCGCTGGCTCTGTAATGGTGATAGACGCACCAGCCGCCGCCCTGGTCCCTTTTGCCCCACGGTTGTTCTGCGTGGTGTTGTCAGGAAGGTTTTGAATGTCAGCGCCCATGTCTCTAGTTACAAGCGGGTGTCGGAACCGAAGAGACGCTTGGACGCTAGGCATGCACAGCGTTTTGTCTGCTCCTGAAGATGGCTTAACAAGTCCTGGGGCCTCAATAACCAGCATGTAAGTTGAGTATGGGTTAATTGACTTGTTGATATCGGTTACAACAAACGGGTTGAGCCGCACGTCTGGGTCTAAGAAGAACGTGTTGGGCACGTCGATGCCGAACACTTCTTTCTGAATTTCCACGTTCTCAACGTCGTAGGCGTTAGGGTAGCCCACCGTAGAGAACCTCATGGGTGCCTTTTCTCGGAGCGAGATCCTGAGATTAAGATCAACCGAGCCATCAAACGTCATCTTGCCGGTGTCGCCAGACTCGCCGTCTCTGTCGGCTGAGCCATCGGTGTCGCCGTAGAACTGGTCAGCGATTGCCGCGTTTTCAGCCCGCTGCCCGAAAGATAACGAAAACTCATCGAGCATAATCCTGGGAGTGGTGTCGGTGATGTTGGGACCAAACTCTCCAGTGCTGCCAGTGGTTGCAGTGGTTACGTCAAAAAACTCCTGCAAAGGGGGCAGCGTAAAAGGAACCCCAAACGATGCTTGGTCTTCATCGTCGTGGATATCGCTGGCTAGATAAGGAACGTGTAGGTTGACCCTGAATGGCGCGCTGGGTGTTTCTAGCTGGTCTACTCCGATACTGGACTGGTTAATCTGATAAGCAGCGCCTGTCGCCGCGCCGTCTGTCAACGGGTCAAACAGGTGGTCTGGTGTGAGCTTGGTGCCGCGAGCTAGCCTCTTTCTGTCGATCTTACTCACTGCTCCACCTCTTCGAGCATCGTAAACACCACCTCAAAGCCGTTCTGCGCCCAGGGGTTCGTGTCGCCCCAGCCGCCGTTGTTTGCGTTTGAGTAGTCAGGGATTACACAGTCAATACGGACCCTGCTGTCTCTTGGGATTGGGATGTTCGCGTTTCTAATTGGCATAAACACGCCCTGAATATCTACCCAAGGAGGGGAAGAAGGGGCCATGTCTCCAGCGACCGAGCTAATCAAGATCCCGTTCGTCCATTCGCGAGCCAGGTTTACCGCTGAGCGCAGCACCACGGGATTGTTTTGTGTTCGGTCTTCAGGCGCAAACGGGCTGTCTACGTGGATTACAAACGCAAAGTCTCTGTTGCCTTCGCTTTGAACGGTCCCTTCTGGAGGGGTAGAGCCGTATTTAAAGGTGTTGCGGAACTCGCTGGCATCAATCTGCATCCTCAAAAAGATGTCTTGCAAAACGCCCGGCTTATGAAAGTAGAAAGACGTAGACCATGTGTAGTGAATGGCGTCGCCGCCCGCAGTAAACTCTTCTCCTGGCGCTCCAATGGTAGAGTACCCCTTGGTTCTGTACGTGTTGCTAATGGAGTCAGGAAGCGTTCCAACAACATTGGCGGTATCAGCCACGTTCTTAGAGCGAAGCCACGGCCAGTGGTGCTTAGCGGCCTGCTTGTGAGGCGTCCACCCAGCGACGTATTGCGTTTGAACAAACCTGTGCTTTAGGTCGCCAAGAGGCACGCTGTTGAAGCGGTCCTTAATGTCCTCCATCGCATCGTCAAGACGGTTGCCGTCAATGGTTGTGCCATCAGCAAACTGCTCGTCTGTCATGTGCCTGGGGTGCTTACGCCACGCCATTACAGTGTCCCCGTGGAAGTAACGTTAACGAACGCAGAGCCAGTAAGATTAAGCGACCCAATAACCTGAACGTCGCCCGCCGCGTTTGCAGGGTCGTTCAATACCGGAGAGGCCGTTCCAGGCCCTCCCTTAAAGATACATCCGATAATGATGGCTTGGCTTCCCTCTGCTACCGACACCATCACGCTTGTGTCTAGGCCCTTGTTCTTGTTGAAGGTGCAGTTTCTAATGACCGCCTTAACGGGGCTGTCTTTGCGCCCAACGACAACGTGCTCAGTGTGGTTTGTGTTGCTAGAGTCGAAGTAGATGCCATCAATCACAGCGTTCGCATGGACTTCAATCTTCCCCACCACAGAGGATGAGCCTGTGCCGCCACGGAGCAGCGTCGCGTCGCGCTCTAACACAGCCCCGCCGTACTCGCCCCCGCTAAGGGTGATCAGGTTGTTGTCGATCTGCGGCTCTTGGATTGGAGAGCCCGAGCTTGTCAGGTCTAGCGAATACAGAAGCTGACGGTTCTGGTCGCGAATGTCCTTGTTCTCGACTTCAGTTTCTGTCCGAAACGACTGCGGCACGTAGTATTCAAGAACGTTTGGCATCAGCGACCTCGCCTTCTGCGGTTGCTGACAACCCGAAACACAGCCTTAACAGAAGAAAGCAAAATTGATTGAGCCCTGTTTTGCATGTGCCCAAAAAGCATGTAAGAGAACGAGTCGCCTTTTACCGAGTCGCTGGTTGCTATTGTAGACGACTCTTCGTCGTCGATCAGAAAGTTTCCTGTGCCCGCAGAAGCGGTGCTTCCATACGTTGGGTTTGAGGTGGCTGAGTCCCCGCTAGATGCAAACACCCTGTCTACAAGCGCGGCGTTTGTGGTTGGCTGAACCCTTGTCCTGATGTTGTTCTTAGACGCAATCTTATCAATTGAGGTCGGCTGGCTCATTGTGCTGCTAGCCGCTTCGCCTGAATAATCGATGATCTGAGAAGTCCAACCCTTCTGGTCTACCGACGCCAGGGTGTTGTAGGTGCCCCAAACCCAGATAGGCTCTAGCTTGTCCGTGCCGTCACCGTGCGACTTCATGCGGCTGTAAAGGCCTCGGCTTTTAACTCGCACCGCGTCATCAAGCCCAACGTGCGCGCTCTTGTAGGCCCAGTCTACGGGCTGCGCCATCTTGTCCTTAGACCGCATGGCTCCCGTAGCCATGTACTGCTCCCAAGCGTACACAGCAGGGATAACGTCGGAAGAAGATCCGAGGTTACTTTTTAACGCGCAGTCTACTCCTGTAATGTGCATGCCGCCGTAGGTGCCGTCTCCTGTGATGTACATGGGTATGTAGATAACCATGTCGCGCTTTCCGTCTGAGATATTCATTTTCCCGTAGGTAGATGCCGCCGAACCAGCAGAGTCAAAATAAATAGAGACGTGATCACCCGTTGTAGAAGCGGCCCCTCCCGAAGTCTCAAGGCGCACTTTGCCAGAGCCACCAGTGTAGCCCCCTGCACTGTCGAGCCTTTCTGGAGGAAGAATAAAGTCGATAAGAGCCGTGCTTGACGCTGCACCGACATTAAAAACAGGGCTCCAGTAAGTGCTGTCGAACTCAAAGTTTAGCAAGAGGTCATCAAGAACCCCCGTGCCCGTACTAGCTGACGCAGACCCAGAACAGCCGCCGCCACAAAAAGCACCAAACTCGCTCCACTTGACCGCGATCTGAATAGGAAGAAGCACCATGCGAAGATTGGCGTCGTCAGGAATAGGGGGGCAGTTGCCAGGAGTCGCCGTAGCGCCCTTCTTGTTTCCGCTCGGGAACACAAACTCTTGGGGCAACTCAATCCAGGGCATAATGTAGACAGCGGCGTTGTGGTTAAACGGCTGGTTGCTTCCAAGAAATCCCTGATTAGGAAGTTGCAAGTAGCGGCCAGCAAACTGCCTGCTGTCTTCCCGGCCTGGCGCGTTGAGGTGGTTGGTGTCCCACTCGTCCTGGCTGCGATCAATGGCTCCGCCACGCCCGTACTGGAGGATGTAGTAAGACTTAGAGATCGTGTCGTCATCCAAAGAGGTCGCGTCGGCAAGCGTCTCTTTGTCCATGCCACCAATAAGCCAAAGGTCTGTAGTGCTAGACACAAGCCAGGGAAAGGTGATGTTTCCGTCTGGGTTGTCGGTGTCATCTCCACTTGCAACGCCAGGAACAGGGCGAGAGATGGCGCTCTTTTTGACAACAGAGGTGTATGACCACACCGACCACTGGCCTTCTGCGTAGCACAGAGACAGGTTTTGGCCAGGAACTGTCATAAGCACAGCGCCTAAGAAGGGGCAGTACTCAACATTAAGCCCAGTGGTATCCATGCGGATATGCGTCTGGGGCTGCTGAAACGCCAAATCCGTGTAGCCGGTGCTGCTCTCTGTGTAGAACGACGTAAACGGGTTGCTGATAGAGTCGGTGAAGAACCGGTCTAAGCCTTGGCTAGCCTTGGCGATGTTTAAATCAGCGCCCATCAAATAAGCGCCGTTAGCGTCAGCCCAAAACAGCGCCTCTTCTACGCGAGTAACAGCGGACGGCGAAGCGCACCCAGTGCTTTCTGTCACACGGCGGAGAACGCCAGAGCTAGCCAGAAACTCGTTAGAGGGGCGGTAATACCAAGTCTCGGAATCAGTGAACACTACAACGCCAGAGCCAAGCTCAGCGATGGCTGTGATCTCACCGTCGCAAGAAATGTCTACCGTGTTCGCCTTAACCACGCTGGTTGGGTACCCTTCATCAGAAAAGAACAGCGTGCGCCCAGATGCGTACACAACGCGATTCCCAACCTTAGTGGCGGCTGTGGCTGACGGGAAGTCAGTTGTGTTGAAGTAGACAAACGCCTTTTTAGACGGGCCAGGAACCATAGGGGCTCGACGGATGACAGCCGTCTCAGAGTAAGGCTCTGCCCACTCGTGAAAGAACACGTCGTCTAGGCCCTTTCTGCGGTTGCCACGGAACGTGCAAGGGATGTAGGCAACAGTGCCCATCATTGGTGTTCCAAAATACAGAACGTCCGCATACTCAACAAAGAACGGGCTGTCAGAAGACTCCAACAAAGCCGATTCTCTGCGCTTGCCCGCTTGCTTGGACGCCGCTTGGGCGCTTAGCCACGACTGGTATGACTTGTCTTGGCATGTTTCGTATACGCCGTGCCACTCGGGAGGGTCAAAGGTTACAGCCATCTGCGTCTCGTTGCGCGCGTTCTCGCACGTCTGAACGAAGACCGGCTCTTCCCACCTGTCGCCCGTGGTCACGTCGTATATGCTGACCAGATACAGGAAGTGGATTTGCTCTTTAACCGGGCCAAGAGTAGTGGAGCACTTACCAACCAGCAGAGACACGATCTGCTCATGCCCAAAGTTGGTCTGCATATAGTAAGAGCCAAGGTGGCGCTGGTAGCCCCAGTCTACAGCGGTAGCCGAAGGCACGTTGCGGCTCATCGAGGTGTCGAACTGGTCAAGCTGACCAAACCCCTTTCGGACACGCCAAGCCCCGTTTCGGCGCAGCATGTTCATTGCAAACGAACCGGGGTCTGGAGAGTCGGCAGAGATGCCGCCACCCAGAATCTCAACCTCTTGGGCCTTAGTTGCCACGCGACCCCCTAGTATTCGTTGGCTTCTAGAACGCGCTGCACGTACTGCGGAGCGTCTACTACCCGCTTGGTAAGCCCCTCTTCCAGGTCAGCCAAGCGACGCCCAAGCTGCTCCATTAAGGGCTGGTTAAACGCACCGTCCCTGATGGCGTACTGCTTTGATGCCAGCAACGCGACCACATCGTGGTACAGACTCAGGTCGTCTACCACGTCGGTAGAGGCCAGGTTGTCCCACATAGTCGCCGACTGCTCAGGGACGTAGGCGATGTTGATGGTGTCGTTGATCTTGCCGCTAAACACCAGCTTGGTGCCTACCAGCATGTAGCCACACCACGAACGCTCAAGGGCGGTGGAACTGGTTACTGGCTCGTAAATCGTGGTTGGCAACGAGGTCGATGAGTCCAAGATCGAGACGCTAATCAACTTTACCAAGCGCCGACCCGCAGTTGCAGACGCACCGAGCACCTTGCCAACCGCCAGGTCATCAAAGGTTACGTTGGTCGTGGCGAAGTCAAACTTGGCCGCGTCGGTCATGGTCAGGGCCGCGCCCGTCGAGTACGTCTCTGGCTGGATGCGAGTCACGATGTCTCTAAACTCGCGGTAGCCCTGCGCCAAAAACACCTTGATGTCGCTGTCTGTTACAAAAGTGGCGTCAGGCTCATCAATGTAAGCGCGAAAAAGCTCGGCTGTCTCCTTGATGTTCATGTCACCCCTCCAGGCGCAGGACTAATCATCGCCTCTGAGCGATTCGCGGCCAACCTTTCGGCATTGGAAATTGTGCCAACCTTCTGGTTCCGAGCGGCCAACTGGTCTGCGATCTGGCCCTGTGCCATAGAGGAGTCGCTAGCCATGAGTGCTGCGGCCTGTGCCGTGGGGTCCGCTCCTGGCGCTGGCGCTCGCGGGAACACCATCTGATTGACCAGCATATTCTGGTATTGCGCGTCGTCCACGCCCATCTTGGCAGCAACGATGGCGACCATAATCTCAGATAGGTAGTCCTGTCGTTCTTGAGGCAAGTCGTAGAACGGGGCGGACTGCATGAACTCCTTGAAGACCTCCTCCATCGAGTCCAGATCGTCGTTGCGGAAGATCTGCACTTCTCCGACACCTTCTGTCGCAAGTTGCAAGATCTCCCTCGCGTGAGCAATCGCCTGCACCTTCTTGGACACGTAAGCATTGCCAGTGCGGAAGCTGATTTCTTGCATGGCTGTAGCGGGGTCAATCAGGCCAAGCTGCAACAACTGAACAACCTTGGCGTCTCTGTCCTGCGCCTCGTCCCTGAACAGGGAGCCCGCCTCGATGAACACTTCGGGGCTCTCGTCTAGGTCAGTGGCCTTTAAAGCCTTAAAGGTGACACGACCTGACTCATCGAGCATGCGCATCATCTTGCCTTCGGTGTAGAACCGCTGCATCAGCATCAAAGCACATCGGGCCATCTCTCGGACGCCGCGCTCAATGGCCGCTTGCGTTCCCTGAAGCTGGCTAGTGTCCTGGCTGGCAAGGGCCTCAATAGCCTTGCCGCTAGTTACTCCAACGGCTCGCTTACCGAGAGAGACAGAGTGGATGCCCGCAACGTCTCCCATCTCGGACTGGATGCGCTGCACGTTGTCGATGATGTACGACGGCAGTGGAGATGGAGCGATCTGTTGGGGAGCGCCGCCTGCGGGGTTGTAGTAGATCTTCTCTCCCGGTCGGCTGGTGATGGAGTGGTTCGACACCCCAGCCGTCTTCGGAATGACCCACTTCGGATTGCCCATTAGCTCGACGTTGTGGATTACCTGCGAGCGAGCCTTGTTGTACAGGCGCTGCAAGTCCACAAGAGGGCTAATTAGGGATACGCCCCACAGGCGGCGTGGGATCTCAGTGTAACGAACGACCTGGATAGGGAAGCACTCAGCAGGAAACTTGTTCTCTTTGTACAGGTACTGGTCCCCTACCAGGATGGCGTGCTTTCCATCGCGCCAGTAAATCTCAAACACCTCAACTCGGTCCACCGGAGGGCCGGCGTAGTTGGGGTTGTAGAACGAAGCGTAGTCGTTCTCATTGATGACCGTAGCGCCGTCAATAATCTTCTTCTTATTTGGGTACGCTTCTCGAAGCGACTCCCTAGTGTGGAACGTGCGAATCGCCACCCACTGGCTCTCGTCTGGTGAGTTGACCCCGCACTCAAAGAAAAGGTCGTATGCGCCGTGCGTGCTGGTTCGTACTTCATCGAGCGCGGGGTCGTAATAGGTATGAAAGGCGGCGGTGCCAGTCGTAAGCAGCCAGCGAGTCATGTCGCTAAGCACGTCCTCCATTCGGCTAGACGACCAGTAATACTTGAGCGCAGTCTCAGCAGACCTAGCCTTTACGATGTCTTCTGTCGAAGGGCTGGCAGGCAGAACAACCACAGACGGGTAGTTCATCTCCAAGCGAGCCAGGATGTTTCTGTAGACGTTCAGGAGCAGGTTAATCGTGACCCTGGGCTGGCCATCTCGGTTCTCTGCTCCGACGTACTGTTCAATCGTCTTGTCGTAGCGAAGCCATTGGCGGCCCTCCAGAAACCGAAGGCCCATGTCCCAAAAACGTTGCTCATAAACCTTGTCGGAACGCGACTGAGTAAGGAGCCCTTTGATGTTGTCTGGAAACTTAGACATCTCAGCCACCAGCCTTCGGCGGGTTCATGTAGGCATTAAACCCGCTCATACCGCCCTGTCGAAACGCCCTCTCTCCCCTTGTGGAAGTAAGCGCGTCAAACTTGTCGAACTCTTTGTCCCTCATAAATCGGTCCAGGGCGTTGTCGTAAGCAAGCTGGTATCGGTTATCCGCTACTTGGTTAGTGAGGTTGGCCAGGCCGGTGCCAGCCGTAGCCGCCCTAGTAAGGCCGGGTGCCGTATCGCCAGATGCCGCCTGCTCAGCACCACTGAGCAACTGCCCCGTTAGTGAGCCGAGCCCAGCGCCAGCACCGACACCGGCCAACACGCTTGTGGCTCCTAAAGCGGCTGGAGCGAGGCCACCAGTAAGAGCGCCAGCGCCAAGAAGACCAAGAGTTGTCCAAGCCTGTCGGGTTCTGTCGGACTCTTCTTCACTTGCTACACCCTGAGCCTCTCGCTCAAGTCCGGCCTGGGCAATGGACTGCCTGAGTTGGTCAGAATAAGAGAGCCCTACAGCCATCACGAATCCCCGTAAATCATGTCGATAATCGGAGTGTGCTCTTGGTAGAACGACTCTTCTCTATCGACTAGCGACTTCCACTCCGCCGCCTCTCTGCGGATCTTCATCCACAGGTAGACGTGTAAAAACCCCAGCAAAGAGATCCCCGCCATCAAGGCGATGAGGACGAGGATCTCTTGCATGGGGCACCTCCAAGGGGTGAGCCTAGAAGGTTAAACTCAGCTATAGATGTCGATGCCGGTCAGAACCGCATTGGCGTTCGGACGGACACAGACCGTGTTGTAGTACCAACGGTAGAAGCCCTCCCAGGCATCCTTGTCGGCAACACGGCTGAGAGCAGAGCCATCGAGGTCCGCGAACCCACCAGACTGAAGCTCAAGGAGCTTCCAGGTCTTGAGGCTCAGGAAGATCATCATGCCCTTGGGTACGTGACGCGAAACCTTCATCGGGATGTTCCCGTAGCTCAAGTCGAGGAAGCCGCCGTCACCGTTAGAAGCGCCGCCGCGAGACGTAGCCTGCATGGTGCTGGTGAGCATCCCGACGTAGTTCGAGCGAGTGGTCGGATGCACCAGGATGCAGTCGGGAGACTCTCCCGAAAGCTCGTTGACATCATCCAGCACAATCTGAATTCGCTCGCTGGTCAAGTCACCAAGAGAAGCAGCGCCAGCGCCGTTGGTGGGGTTCACCGAACGAACCACGCAGTCGAGAGTAGCCTCACGGGCGTTACCGCCACGGACAACACCGAAGTGCTCGACCTCGCCAGCGCCAGTGGCCTTCACGCCACCGCCGAACAGGTTCGACAGGATGCCGACGGACTCAACGCCACCAGCAGCCAGCGTCGTACCACGACGAACCGCGTTGGCGTATCCGGTCGCGCCCGCAGGGGGCGTAATCGCAGCGTTGAAGGTCAGAAGGCCAGCCGCCTCGTTGATGACGGTGACGGTATCAGCCACGCCCGTGCCAGCAGTGCTGTCGAGGAACGTGGTGTTCTTCATCGTGGTACCGTCGGACTGGAATCCAGGCTGGCTGGCATCCAGAACATGCAGAGCGTCTCCGACGGTGATCTTCGAGAAGTCGCCCTGGAAAGCCTGAACGGTAGCGTTCGTGCTGCTGGTGATGAAGCCGATGATGTCGCCGCCCGTAACCAGGTTGTGGTTGGCCGAGTTCTTGATGTCATCGACGAGCTTGTTCATCTCGGCTTCCATCCAGCCGATGAACGCACCCTTACCGCCGTTGCGAGCAGAAGCGACTGCGACACCCGTGATCTCGAACCGACCGTAAAGGTACTTGGCCTCGATCTCCAGGCGCTTGTAAGTCTGAACCTGAGCGGTAGGAAGTGGGTCAGTCTCAGTCTTGAATTCGACGCTGCTGTTGCGAGCGGTGTGGATCGGAACGATTGCCTTCTTTCCGTTCCAGTCAACGCTCATCTTCTCGAAGAGGTTCAGAACGAGAACCTCATTATTAAGCTGCTCCTGAACCGGCCCAAGGTAGAACTCCTTGAGAATCGCGTCCAGGGTAGTCTTGGTGGCCTGAGCCATTGTACTCTCCTGTTAGAGTAGGGGGTTGAGTTTACCCCACGCGTCTCTCAGGAATGCAGAACCTTCAGCTACAGACTTCGGCTTCTTCTCGCCAGTGCCTACGGTGCTTTCCGATGCACCAGACTTGGCAGGACGAGGAGGAGCCTCTGGCTTCTTAGCGACAGGAGCGGGGTTGTCTTTGAGATGGCGAGCGATAGCTGCCTCCTCAATCTCCGCAATCCTGGCGCTGTATGCTTCAGCGACATTCATAATCGATACGCCGGGGTCAGAGGCGACGGCCTGCAACAAGAACTGCCGGTCAGCGTTCGGGTACTTCCCTACCGCTTCCGAAATTTCACCCTCAAGCTGGCGCTGGGCAAGTGCAACCTCCTGGGCATGGAGTCGCTCCATAAGAGCGTCCACCCTGGGATCTTGCGCTGGCTGCTCTGGCTGCTGCGGAGAACTCCCCTCCAGCAAGCCATCTAGCCACTTGTCCTCACTAGCTTGAGGCGCTTGTTGTGCCGGAAGCATCTGCTTAATCTGCTGCGCGAGCTTTAGTTCCTCGCTTAGGCTGGCCACCTTCTGCTCAAGAGCGGATAGCTGTTCTTTGTATCCGTTCCTGGCGTCAACGACCTGCTTAAACCGGTTATACGGGACTCGGTGGCCCGGTGTCTCCTCGTCGCCTGCCTCGCCGTCAGTGTCGGCAGACGCTTCTTGAGAAGTTTCAGCAGTTGCTTCCTGTACTGGCTCAGTGTCGGTCTGAGCCTCAACCCCCGCATTATCGTTTACGTCCTGTGCGGGCTCGGACGAAGCGGCCTCTTCTGGCGCTGCCTCAACTTCAGGTGCCGGTGTCTCAACAGACACGGGCTCAACCACGCTGCCATCAAGTGCAGCCATGACTCCAGCAGTTGCTTCAGAATCCAATAGAGACATTCTTCCTCCGTTTAACGCCTGGTAGGCGAGTTGTTGAACGCCGCGTCAATTGGCGACGATTCATTTTCTGGAACTCCCCAACGTTCTTGCTCGTAGTCGTCGGGGCTTCCGCGATAGATGCTGCCAGTCCTCAATTCAAACTGCAACACTTCAGACACTTTCGACGGACGGAAGCGATCTGTGCGCTCCTGCCGAAGCGGCTCAATCTGGTCCATGCCCTGCAACGCAAGAGCGTGAGCAAACACCATGTCGTCGTGCTTTTTACTCTCAGCCTCGGGCTTGCCACGGGCGTTGTATACAAAGGTGTTCATCTCGCATTTCATGCGGTCATCGTTGATCGGCAGCTTCCGCTTCGCAGTGTACTCGTGCAGACGGCTAAGCATTACAGGCCGACTAGAAGAGTTGGTGTTAAAACCCAGCTTCTCCACCCAACGACCGGCCATCTTGTCGAACTGTGTGCGCCTGTATAGGTGTGAGTACCCCTTCGATATGAGGTTCTCCAGCACAGCGAGCCCGTAGGAGTTGGACTCCACCACGATCAAGGCTTCGTACTTCATCGCTTCCTCATGCACGCGCTCTGAGAACTCGTGGATAGAGAGGCGGTTGTAATACGTCGAGACGACCGCTGGGTTCTCTTTGTCTGTTACGTCAATTACGCAAAAGGCGCTGTAATCACCGCTCGGAGAACCCGAAGCAGAGTCAACGCCGATCGAGTAAACCTTGAAGCTCTCATGTTTCTCATAGCAACGGTACCCAGGAAACGACTGTACATTTGGAAAGACTTGATCGAAGAAGCGTTCTCCAGAGGTGATAAACGCCTGCTCGGCAGAGAGCGGGTACTCTTGCAAAAAGGTCTGCCAGTTGGACATACACTTCGTTTCAAACGTTCTTTGTGCCCAGTTCTTCTGCGGCTCAGCCAGGTCAAACTCTTTAGACAAGTTTTCGACGTGGGGGTGGTACCCCTTTGGCTTATCGGTGCTGATGTATCCAGGGTCTTCTGACCACGGGAAGAACAGCTTGCTGTAGCCCATCTCCTTGTTCCACATAGAGTGAGCGTCGTTCATGCCGTTAGCGGTGGTTTCAAGAACCACCTCTGCATTGGGGCCGCAGGTCTGGAACGCAGACGCGACGGTCTTCTCTGGGTCATCCCAGAACGCAAACTCAGAGCAGTGGAGCGCCTGGTGCGTGGTGCCACGGAAGTTTTCAGAGTTCGCGGTTGATACGCGAATCAGGCCACCGTGGAAGAACTTGAGTTCCCGCACGTTCGACTTCTCTGTGCGGAACTTCAGGTGCTCAGGCAGGTAGTTGTAGAACCTGCGGTAGACCTCAAAGATCGATTGTGCGGACTCGATCCGATGAGCCAGAACAGCAACTTGGAAGTGGGGCTTGAACAGCGCCATCCAAAAGAATCTCGCTGCAATGGCCGTAGTCATCCCAAGCTGACGAGCCTTCAGGATGTACATCCAGTTGCTCTCTTCCGCAGTCGCCACATACCGCTGCTGCGCGGGATGAAGACTCAGCTTCCGAAGACGGCCCACCTTGTCGACAATATTCAGGTGCCGGCAGAAATAGTGAAAGTCGCTTGAGCACCGCTGAATCTCCCGCTTCTCTTGCGATGGCGTGAGGCGAGCCACTATCCAGAAGCCTCCCCACTCCCCTTATCTTCTAACTCGGGGATTGGGAGAATCTCAAGTATTTGGCCATCAGAGAGCCCATCGCCGCGTAGGGCCGCGATCTTCGCTTCTGTAAGCCGAATCTCTGCGCGCTGCGCCTCGATCTTCAAGCCGTCCATCATGCGCTTGTGCTCTAGGCTCGTGTTGTGGTTCGCCTTGTACTCGTCGCGCGTGCGCTCAAGAATCCAAGCAGCAGCACGCCAGTCCTTCTTGGCGGCATCCTTAATGCGGTCTACAAGCAAGATAGTGGCGTCTTTCTCACAACGAACGACGTTGTTTTTGAACTCGACGTAATGGGCGTACTTCTGAAGGCTCGTGTCGCCTTTGACTAGCCAGGAGTTAAAGGTCGAAGTGGGAATCTCAAGAAGCTCACACACCGACTGACGGGTGTGGCCATCTCGCAGAAGCTCATAAACACGCTCAATGATGTGCGGCTGAAACTTCGACGTAGATGGCATCTTCTTTTTCAAGCCGTAACCTTTTTGCCTGCCTTGTACTCGCGCTTAACACGCCTGCGGTCGTTGCGCTTTGTTTGCTCTAACAAGCAGGTGTGAGCAGCCGTCAAGAAATTCACCAGATCGCGGCCAAACTGCGACTCATCGAACACACCAGTCTCACACATGGGGTTGTTAGACGTAAGCCGCCTATCAAACTCCCTGGTCAGCACCCGGAAGTCCCGATGCTTTGGGCGAAGTCGCTCGGTCTTGTACTGGTCTAAGACCTCGTTGGCCTGACGAACCGTGTACCGGATGGTGTGGTACGCGGACTCAACCCACTTCTCGATCTTAGGCCGAGCCTGATCGTCGTGAAAGTTGTTAAACAGGTCACGAGTAACAGCGTTCACCTCGTCGAGCACCGAAGCCAAGAGCCCCTCGACCACAGTGTGGTCAAAGCTCTGGTCAGTCGTTACTCGCAGGCACTTCTCGCCGTCTTCGTCCTCGAACTCCTGGTCAACCAGGCGAATCAACGAGAAAACCGGCGCATGTCAGCGCACACCGTCATAACTCCGGTGCCCTTACGCAAGTGGGAACGAAGGAGCGCAACAACAGCCTCTTCGGTAGACAGGCGCGCTCTTTTTGCAGCAGCCTCGAAGAGGTACATCTCTTTGTCAGAGAGCCCGCTAAGAACTTTCGGGGCAGCGGCAGGCTTCTTTGGAGCAGCTTTCTTTGGCTTCGGAGCCTGGGCTTTTGCATCTTCCGTCTTTTTCTTTGGTGGCATCGCTAGTTATCTCCTTGGCCTTTGGCAAGCAGCCGTCTTCTTTTGAGAACTTTACGTGCAAAGTACTTGCTCCTGGCCGTACATCGGTTTCCCGAGTTCCAGTGACAGAGGACATCAAACCGCCTTGGACCGTAACGCCTCTGATGACGGATAATGGCCTCGATTCCTGCGTCAATCAAGTCACAACCCTTAATCGTCTTATTTGGGCAGTAGTATTTGGGCAGGATTTGCAGCGGCCCCACAGCCCCAGCAGAGCTTTTGGCATCCATAGAAAAACGCGACTCCGTAAACGACAGGGCCACAGCCAAGGCAGGCTCAACGCCTTGGCGTAGCGCCGCCTGTGCCACCTCGTGGCAGACCGCTTCGCGATCAGCACTGAAAACCGCCATCCAAGACATGGCTATCGCGCACAACTTAACGACCATCAACTTTCTCCACCAAAACGATGACGCGAGGGTCGCCATCTTTTTCCGCGTACATAGTCTCAACAATAAGGCGAACAACCTGGGCGTCATCAAACCAGGGCTTTAGCCCATCGAGCACGCTCTTTGCGATGTTGTCCGCATCTGGCTTCTTTGGACACCAGATTGTGCCCTCTGGGTCTTTCCTTCTGCGAAGAGCCTTGGGCCTAGCCTTGTAGGAGCAGATCTTGACCGACAGCGCGCCCTCTATCGGTGCGTTAAGCACCTCAGCAGCCGACAGCGTAACCGAGTTAATGTAACCTCGGCTCTTTGCGGGTATGTACGCCCTGCCTGTGCGGGTCATCCGAGGCGACTGCTTTCCGATCGGGTCGCCCATAACGGTGAACTTGGCGCTAATGAAGGACTTGCCCATCCTCTTCCTCCATCTCCAGGTTCTCCACAATCGAAGCCATCTGGTGCAGGTACTTCTCAAACCCATCAGCGCCAGGCTTGTTGTTGAACTTGGCCACCATAGCCACCGGCTTTTGGTCCTCGAAACGCACGAGCCACAAGTCGTCTCCAATCTCGCGCACGTCGTAGTGCACGCCCTCCACTTGAAGCACCAACATCAGCCACCGAGGTCCAAAGCAATCTGAAACGGGTTAAATGAGCACATCTTTCGGTGCAGCTTCTTAAAATCGTCTGGAGCAGAGGGGGGCTGAACAAAGTGAACCGCCGTTCTCTGCTTTTTAATAGGCAGGTAAATAGCCCACACGTGCGTTGTTGGCACGCCACGAGCCCCATAGTCAAAGTTTAGGCGCTTGGTCATCCAGACCAGGTGGTCAGGCTGGTATTTCCGGCCACGATCGCCCTCACCCCACCACGGAGCCGGGGTAAGAATGGCCCCGACAGTGCGGTTTTCGCGGCAATGGGCGTGAATCTTGTCCACAAACGGCAACAGGGCCTTCCCGTAGGGAGGATTAGCGATAATAGACGCCTCTTCGGGCCATTTTGCCTCTAAAGAGTTGCAGATCATCACGTCATCAGCCATCGGGGCGTCCCATAGCTCCTCTTCCCAGCCGCGCCAAAGCTCATACAAGTGCCATTTGGCCCCCAAACGCTGCAACCACCAGGGCAGAGCGCCCCTTCCGGCGGCAGGATCGAGCACAACCTGGTCAAGCAGGGGGTTCTCAAACCTGCCGCGCTCGTCGGTCCAAAATCCGCGCATCCACTCCACAAGCGCCAGTCCAGCGTTCGGCGGAGTTGGGTAGTATTGCAGGCTACCTAGACTCACCCTCTACCCCCTCGCAGCTTGCCCCGCACTTTTCGCACGGGCCGCTAGTTTGTTGCCGGTGGTCGCACTCAAAACACATCCAAAACAATATAATCAAAACGCCGCCTCCATGAATTTCATGCGGGATCCTGACCACTGGATGTCTTTGCAGTCCAGCGACCTCTGCTCTCCGTGTCGGAACTTGTCCATGCCAATCTCAGCACTGTTGCGGTTCATGTGCGGCTGGATACGCGCAGGCAACCAGGGCACGAGCGCCAGGTCAGCGTCATCCTCAATCGAGCCGCTTCCCTTGGCGTCCGAGATATGAGGGCGTCGCTTGGCTCTCTTGGCCTCTAGCACCGGCTGGCTAAGGCAGACCACCACGCACCCAAGCTCTACCGCCAGCAGCTTGAGCCCACGGGTGTTGTGGCTGATTTCCTCTTCTTTGGTGGAGTCCCTTCTGCCGGTAGAGCCCTTCATCAACTGCAAGTAGTCCACGACCACCATGCCGATAGAGCCGCGCTCAATCGCGATGCGTCTGGCGGTTCGTCGGATCTGCTCCACAGTAGCGCACCGAGCCCCCTCCACAATCAGCGGCAGTGAAGACACCGTTTCAGCGGCCCCGTACATACGGCTGTGCTCCTCGCTGGACAGCCCCGGCTTTTGCTGGACATGCACAGGCACCCCGCTCTCAGCGGCCACCATTCTCCCGTACACCTCTTCTGCTGCCATCTCGTAAGAACAGACCAACACCGGATTGCCACGCTTGGCGCTAGAGAGCGCAAAGTTGTTTACTGCCAGGGCGCTCTTGCCATGACCAGCCGCGCTCATCACGACAACCAGCCACCCAGGCCTAAATCCCCCACCGAGCACCTCATCGAGCGGCGGCAGTCCCGTAGTAAGCCGGGTGGTATCCACCTTCCCGTCTTGGATGGCCTGTACCTGCTCCATGTAGGTCTTGATGCCATCGACCGCGCTTGTGCCCCGGTCCATGTTCCCGCGCTCTTGTAGCCGACGAAGCGTCTCCTCAGCCTGGTCAAGCGCCGCATACCCAGGCAAGTCGCCAAACCCCAGGTGGCTCACCCGGTCCCCGGCCTCCACGATGGCGCGCTTTAGGGCCTTCTCGATAACAATCTGAGCATACCGCTGAACGTTCGTAGTCGTACCTTTGCGGTCTAAGACCTCGCTCAGAGCGTAGATCCCCCCAGCCTCCTCCCAGACGCC
>CEUO01013787.1_pt1 | contig 22579 bp, 23 predicted proteins | sample 531391 | NCBI WGS metagenome assembly CEUO01 (sample SAMEA2622799, study PRJEB7988) | marine metagenome | isolation source: saline water (ENVO:00002010), including
CGACCGTTTTTGTCTTTTTGCGGTGGAGTTATCGCAATTTACAGATGGACTAGCTGCAACGGCATAGTAACATGTGCTTGTTTCGGGAGAGACTGTTATTTTTGACCCGTGAGTACCACTGAGTTTATCATTTTCCTTTGTATACCATGTATATTCTATAGGGTGCGCTCCTTCCGCGTGCACGTCCAAAGTTTGTTTTCGACCTCTTTTTATTTTAAACGTAGTGTCATTTTTTGGCCATACTATATTTATATCGACAGCGTCACCCACGTTGACCGTTAGAGATTCTCCCATTACTTTCGAACCTTCGCAATTTGATAAAGGGATTGTACTTGGATCAAGCCGAGGGTTATAGCTAGCAATAGGGACATAAACATTACCATCATCAGATTTACAAAACTGTTTTCTTACTCTGCTGATAGTGCCATATTGAGTATATATGCCTTCTCCCTGCACCTTAGTACAATTAGATTCCACATTTAAAAGCCTGCCATTTATATTTTCCGCTTCACTCTTTGTACATTCATACCATACTACATTTCCTCTATATGCTGTAGCTACAATATCACGAATTTCCCCCTCATTAACCGACCATGTACCTCTATGGGTTAGTGAAGAAGCTATAGAAGGTAATAAAGAACCACAATTGATACAACCGGATTCGCAAGCCGCTTGACTGGTATACCCTCTTTCTTGCCAGCCAAATACGTCTTTATATCCACCCGCCTGAACATCCGAAGACTTTTTATAAGAGCCACACGCTCCAGAACAACACACTTCTGCGGGAGAAAACGCTTCGCATGGATCAGTATGAACGCAAGAAATAGCAGAGGGGCATCTTCCCTCTTTAAAGCATTCATGTAAACAATTTGTGTTTTTTATTTCGTTAGATATAAAGCATTGACTTTTAGCTATATCGTCGACTATAGTTAGCGTCATACAAGTTGAACCACAAACAGCGTTGTCATCTTCAGAAGTACCATCTCCAGATATAAGTAACCTGCCAGAAGTTTCAATTAATTTTTGGGAAAATTTATCATAATATTTAAAAGTTTGCACAGGCATACCAGACACCTCATTAAAAGTAAACTCTTTATATATTAGATTTGCAGGATAATCATACTGACCTGTAGAATGGTTTTTAACACCAATGGTCCAATCCCCGCTTACGCCTCTAGTAGTTGGGAAACTACCTTTATGTGGACCTTTACATTCTTCAGAAATTATAAATTTAATATTACTGTTATCAGTTGACCCATCATATCTCGTACCAGAAACTACATTAAATGATGGTAGAGAATCTCCTTCTAGCCAACCAGAAAAAATTCTATAATGACTTTTTATTCCTGTCGAATCATTGTTTGGGAATCTATAAGAACTTTTTAAGTAATTACTATCCCTACAATTCCCTGTCCAAACAGGGGCAGTCGAACCATATATAGAGGGGGTAGCCAAAGACATTATTTGTCCCCTTGCTTCTAGCCCCGTTATTTCTGGCCGCACACAACCAGTTTCTAAAATAACGTCTTTTACTATAACTTTTCTTGGAGTGGAGTATACTCTATCTCCCTCCCAGTGTTCAGCTGAGAATGTTCCTGTAAATCCAGATTGTATGCTTTTAACAATTAAATGCGTGGCGTTTTGATCTAGATCACCCGTTGAATAATATTTCAAATACCTAGGTTTTAAATTACTAGTTATATGTATGTTGTTTTCTAATTGAGAAGAGTAATCTATTTCTTTTCTTCCGTCGCCAGAGTCGAAATAAAATTTTGTTTTTGATTCGCGCGCATCAATCAAATTGGGGTCTTTATAGAATGAAACTATTAAATCTTGACCCTGTAAAGGATATACATATTGATTAGCATAATCTTTGTTGTCTTTTTGAATTATATTTCCAGTTGACGGTAGTTTAACATTTAGTGAATCAGAGTTGTACATTTCGAAGTCTCTGTATCCACCATCAGATATCAAATATATTCTACTAGAGGTATGCTTTGCTGTAAGCCCGTCTTTTGCGATAGAGCTAAATTTACCGGACACGTCTTCTTCTATGGGGGTGAACCCGTCAAAACCATATACTGCTGTATTATGGAATAAAAAGTCATTTATATAACCACTATAAAAATTATTATAGTTTCTTGTGCACCCCACGGTATGATAAACACCTGTCGAAGAATTAGAATAAGCATGTAAAGCCCCGGTATACTCTTTAGCTTCGCCTTGTCCAGTCCCATTAATATAATACCTGAGAGAACCGCTTTGACGCATTAAACAAAAATGGTTCCACCCGGAATAATTAGCCTCTGAAACGCTTACTATATTTAAATTTTCTCCACTCCAACCTGTATCCATAGGAATATAAGAAGATACCCCACTCCTAACAAAACCAGTCAATCCCCCAAAATCGAAGAGGCATTGATCGGTAGAATAACCTGTTGCGTTAGACTTTGCCCAAAAAGATATTGTAAAATCTTTATCTACGTTTAAATCACTTGCGTGATCGTAGCCATACCCAGATATAAATAAACCAGCATCACCATTAAAATAAGCAGAGCTTCCTTCATTATCCTCAAAAGAGTGCCCACCCCTTCTATAAACCTGAGCGTAAGTTATATCGCTTAAAGTCTCAAAAAAAACAGTCGCATTTTCTGAACCTCTACCGTCAAAGTTAGCGTCATAATAATATAATTCACTTGGTACTGAATTATCTACGGTAAAAACTGCTTTGGCCCCGCTCGTCCCCGGCGTACCCTCTTCGGTCCAACCTACAGTATATTGATCTGCACCTTCGTGAGTACCATCGAATTCACTAGACAACCTAAACCGATGATTAACCATGGAACTATCAGATTGATCGAATTCATAGGTTAATCCCTTGTACAAGGTTATGTTTCCAAGGTTTTGAGGTTGAGCTCCATTTGGTTCCGCTATGAAATATTGCTGTCCAGAAATTGTAACTACATAAGATTTAGCTAAAGGTCTAACGTCATCACCGTTACAAACTTTTTTGGTGAACCGGGAGTGGTCTTGTATTGAGTCATTAGAAAAAGAAAGATGCAGCAGGGTATTTGAACCCGCAGCATTATTCTTACTCCTTCTTTGTCTGCGCTGTCTTGACATTATTGTATATCATTAAACATGTGCGAAAAATATGTTCCATTTATATTAGTTACCTTTAGCGCGTCGGCAGCACCAGATGAAACAGTTATACCTGCAAATCCATCACTAAATTTATAATCGGTGTGGAAAGTAAGGGTGTTATTTCCTGTGTTATGTTGCCTTATGTATATTAAAATTGATCTTCCGTTATCAAAATTACTAGGGGTGTTTAAAGTAGCCGTACCACTAATTGTATAATCAAATATACCTGTTCTTTGAGCATTCGGGGTAAATATATTTCCAGTTTCAGCCGTATAAATATCTTCTCTTCTTTGTATAGACTCGTAAACCGTATATGGAGTGGTGTATTTATCATTCACCGTACCAGAAAGAGTTTCGTTTAGAGTCGCTCTATCGCCCGTACTTAGTCCTCCTCCACCCCCACCTGCTCCTGAAGGGCCAGTGGGTCCAGCTGCTCCAGCGGGACCAGTAGGACCAGTAGCTCCAGCGGGACCAGCAGGACCAGCAGGGCCAGCAGGACCGATCGGCCCTTGTGCGTCAGAAATAGATATACCCTTAAAGTGTCTAACTTCTATTTGTTCGCTTACCCCGGGAGCTTCAATAAATTGAATTCCAGAAACCCCACCTATGCTATAATCATCATCAGGATCTTGAATTAGTCCACCAACAGACACAACTACAGAATTCGTTCCAGAAATCCCACTATTTAAATAAAACCCCGTCGTTGAACCATCTCCTTCAAATCTATAAGAATGAATTTGAGTTGCTTCGAACCCTCCAACTGCACCAGTGGCCCCTGAAGGACCTATAGCTCCAGATGGACCAGTAGGACCCGTTGAGCCTGCTGTGCCTGCTGTGCCTGCCGGACCAGCGGGACCAGTACTACCTTGAGGACCAGTAGGGCCAGCAGGACCAGTAGGCCCACTAGAACCGACAGGTCCAGTCGGACCAGCTGCACCTGTTCCACCAGCAGGACCAGCAGGACCAGTTGCTCCACTTGGTCCAGCTGGCCCAGTAGGTCCGCCAGCAGGGCCTTGGGGACCAGTTGCTCCGCTTGGTCCAGTTGGACCGGCAGCTACATTTTTAATAGTGATATACGCTTGATTATTAGAAGCGTCTTTAGCCATATTAGAATGGTTTTCGCAATAATAATATAGCTTATCGGGAGCGCTATGATCTATAGTTAACTGAGAATAAGAACTTGTTGATCCAGCATCACCAACAGATACCCAACCATTAGTATATTTAGTATTACCATTATGAGTTCCATCTTCCCCAACCGAAAAAGCAAAAACGTGCCCAGCGTTAGTAGAGTTAGATACGTCAAATTTATATGTAAACCCTCTATAGCCAGTTATATTTAAACTACGGGTAGCATCTATGTAAAATCTATTTCCTACGCCCGGATCGGAGACAGTTATTGCAAATACATCCGCGTAACTAATAACACCACTTGGCCCCGTTGGACCTATAGCACCACTTGCGCCGCTTGGACCAGTTGCACCAGCAGGACCAGTGGGACCAGCTGGACCACCAGCAGGACCAGTGGGACCAGCGGGGCCAGCAGGGCCAGATGCACCAGCAGGACCGGTTGGTCCTTGCGTGCCTACAACCTGAATAGCCGCGGACGTACTACTTGAAGTAGTGGCTTGACCCGGGTTACCGCCCGTAATTATGTTAGCTTTTGACATTTAACGAGTTACCTCCGGGTAAACATTCACATACCCATAAATTAATCTACTAGAATATACTCCCGAATGAAGTTCTATATCATACACCCCTTTAACTACAGGAAGCGCTGAAGATTGTACAGCGGTTATCTCTAAATCAAAATGACCGCTAGATTCCATGCCAGCAGTCGGAGTTAAAGAAAGATCTAATAATTTGCCAGTACTTCCATAAGAATGTCTAATTTGCCCACTTAAAGAATAACCATTTAAATTGATAACTGAGCCGTCATCATTTAATGCCCCAATCCTTGCAGAATATTTAGTACCCTGCGTTATCTCTAGATCATACTTCGTAGCCATAATATATTAAATATTACACTACAAAAATTAACAGACTACGCACCTTCTTTGAGAATTTTTTTAGCCTCTTCTGATAAATCCCCCATTGCTCCCTGCCCGGGACTATTGGGTACATTATACGACGAAGCGTGTTTTTTAAATTCCCTCATTAGGGTATCCTTGAGTCTTGCTCTACTTTCTACTGGAATAATACCAAACCTAGAGGCATGCCGTTGAAGGTCTGTCAAATTATAATTATCTAATTGTTTTTCATAAACTTCTGCGTCGAGAGTTTTATATTTAGAAACCCCATCATCTCCCCAAATCTGGTCTAAAGTTTGTGGAGTATGTTCTGTTTTTCCATGTGCTTGAGAAAGAGAGTCAAGCTTATCTGCTTTTTTTGCTTGCTTTTTGCTTGTTGATTTAATTTTTTTGGGCATTATAATTTCCTCTATATAGTCAATGTACACTTTTTAGACGATAAAATCCAAAATAAATAAAAAAAACCTAGCCCGAAGGCTAGGTTTGTGTGTGTTATTTAAGTTGTAAGTTATACCATGATACCTGCAACAGCGCGAGAATCGATGCAAACACGACCCTCTTCCAAGAATCCGTAGAAACCTACTTTCTCGGAACGCTGACTCCACTGATCATCAGCAAAGGTCACAAACTGACCGCCGCTTTCATCGTGGGTAGCAACAGGGCGAATAAACGCGCCCTTACTGTTATCAACGCCAACGAGAATTTCGTCAGTACCAGTAGCGAAATCGCCTCCGCCCGGACCGTTGATATCAGTGCTAGTAGCATAGTTATCGAACAATGTATTGTACTTCTTGCTAACGCCGAGCTCATTCAACTCAACTAAGTTGACGCCGAAGATCTCTTGCGTACCAGCTGAACGATAGATGCCCTCACGAACATTATCAGGCAGCGCAATAGAGGTAGCTTCACCAGCGGCTGTACCACTGTTAACTTTACCATGACGAGTATTCATCGGCTGATAAGCCCAACCGCGAATCTGCTGCATCATCTCAGGACTGAGATAGAGGTCAGTAATTCCATTGCTGTAGGCAACGTCAGGCGTACCATTAGCAAAGGACTCGTTAAGCCTCTTAATGCGAGTCATTAGTCTATTGAAGTCATCAACTTGAAGCACGTTGGCCTCCGTTGACGGAATTACATGCAAGTTGCTATTAGTGTTCGCTTCGGCAAGAGCCTTGAGAACAACAGCCCAAGCATTACGCTCTTGCTTCACGAGAATCTCTTGAGCCATTCTTTCGATAGCCTTGGATACAACGTCAAGACGCGCTCTACGAGCATACTTTTTCAGCCAGTTAACTGCACTGTCAAGTCTGTAAGTAGCGATCTTGAGCTCTTGCATTCCAGCAATATGGCTAGATGGAAGACCACCGGCCATACTTTGTGACCACACGGAAACGTGGTTGTCATTTTCCCCATAGTACAGATCCAAGGGGAAACTCGGGCTATCGTCTTCATCAAAAGGCGCATCGGTGAAAATTCCACCTGCTGTGCCAGCTTGATTAAGAACCTGTTGAACCACGGGCCCAAGGAATGCTGCAAAAGCTTCTTGAGCCTCGCGCGCAGCAACTTGATCCTTAGATCCCATTGCGCGTACTAGCTCAACCTGCTCGGGAGTATTTTTTAATTTTAATTTCATAATATTTTACTCTCCTTGTTAAATGTTAAAGGTCAATCCTTACAAGAACGTGTCCGTTAGAATCTTTGGTGCCCAAAGTTCTACCGACTACATTACCTCCACCATTGGTGGTAGTAAGTTCGCCAGCGTTATCAGAATACAAAGCTGCACCCGGAGCCGGGTCGTTTGTAACCAATACGGAACCACTGTAAAGAACAATGCCTCGTGTTAAAATCGGAACTGCTTGACCGCTTAAGGCAACTTCCATCTCCGCAGCTTTGCGAGGATTAAAGATAAGCTTTTCGCCGTTTTCATCAGTTTCTTTAACGTCGTATAACGTCATGCCCAATACGGTATCGCCGCTTGCTGCAATGCCAACTCTATAAGGAACTCCGTATCTTTCAGATACAGTATTCGAATAAGTTGCGCCCACTGCGCCAAGCATTTCTGGGTGCGTATTCGCAGAACCAGAAGCGTTTAACCAGCCAACTGTAGCATCGATAGAAACCAAGTGACCCTTGGTTACGCCAACACCAGCAGCTTCATTTAAGGCAAATAAGTTAATAACGTCATGTTCGTCGTAATCTCTTAATGGTCTTAAGTCACATGCCATAATATTTTATTCCTTTATACTAAATTATAGTTTAATGTCGAAACCCTCAACCGTGAAGGCTTCCTTGTATTTGTCAAAAACAGTAGGATCAGAAGCCTCAGAAGTCACTGGGACGCCTTCGGTCTCTAATTCTGCTTGTTCAATTGCTTCGTCAACCACCTCTTCAGTATTCTCCTCAGAGGCTTCAACTTCATCTTCAGAAGCTTTAGACTTAGACTTCCAACCAGCGATAAGTTTTTCAAATTCTTCGCGGTTAGAGGCTTTGTTTAACTCTTGCATGAAGGTGTAGCATTCCGGGCAACCAGCTGGCGCACCAGCTTCTTCAGAAGATACAGAAGCTTCCGCTTCTTCTTTCTTCTCTTTGTTGCTAAGCAAAACGCTCATTTTTTTGGAGTATTCGGCGTAGCCGTCTTCGTCCAAATCTTGGATATCAGAAGCAATTACTTCGCGCTCGTCTTCTGTTAGATCGTATTTCTCGTCTAAAGAAGTCATGCGCTCTTTAAATTGTTCTTGTTTATCTCTTTCAAGCTTTTCGGCTTCAATCTGCTCAATAGCGCTTTTAGCGCTTTCGAGTTCTTCTTTCATCTTCTCGTGCTCACCTTGAAGTTTATCATGGTCTTCCTTGGCGGCACTCAGAGCGTCCTCGACTTCACGCTTTTCAGCTGAATATTGTTCTGAAGCCTTTTCAAGCTCGCTCTCAATGAAATCAGAAATATCAGACGCACTAAGCTCTTGAAGAGACTCGTCATTAATGTCTTTTATATTCTTGATTTCCATAATAGTACTATCCTTATTTTCATTTACATCAGTTTTTACCTGATGTGAAATAGTTTTTTCATTATTTATGTTTTCTTTAATTTCAGAGTTTGAATGAGTTGCATTCTCCTCTTGATTTTCAGAAATTTCTGTAGCAGAATCATCGTCTTTTAAAAGAATATCAGTATTTTCCTTATTAGTAATTAAACCCTCCACATCTGCCGCTGGATTTTGAGTTAGCCCTATTCCGAGTGGTACAACACTAGATCCAGTAACTTTTCTAAATATTTCTTTTCCGTCTTCTGTATAACCTGTTCCGCCATAAGACTTCATGTTTTCTTTTAAGTCATTAATCTTATCTTTATCTGATATAATCTCAGCATTTTCTAAATTTTTTTCTCCCATTTCCGCTAAAGCCACAACATACTCGTTAAAGCCTAATTCCCAACTAGCAGACACGCTAAGATAATGATCACTATCAGGGTCTCCAGAATTTTCAATTCTTTCTGCAACTCTAGAATCCACGACCTTCCAGACTACTCCTCCTAAAACTACATTAAATGGACCGTTAGTATCTTTTACCTCATCCAAGGATAATGGTTTATCTGTTCCAAACTCACTAAAACCGGCGGTTAAGACACTGCCAATAACATGCTTTCTGTTGTGCTCTACGTTTATGGGTTTATTTTTAAAGTGTTCGTATATTTCGATTGATGTTTTAGTATCGACTACATCTCCATTTTTATTTACTCTATTTGCAACAAAAGAGTTGAATGCAATTGGTAAAAGATCCACGTTCTTTTCGACATCTATATTTGGAAGAAATTTTTGTAATTTTTCTATGCTAGCCATGGCTAGATAGATATCCTTTTCTTCTGATACTATCGGTTTAACGGGCGCGCTAAAGTTAGTTTTATATTTAAAATCCATTTTCAACTCCTTAAGGCGTTATTTCCTCTACGAAATATGTGATTGTCACATTTGCTGTCGCGCTACCTACTACCGCTTTATTTTCTCCAAATGCAATACCTGATCTTAGGTGAGTACTTCCTGCTGGAGCGTAAACTATGACAGCAGAGCCATCTGATAAATTAGTAGCCCCAGAAGCAAGAATATCAACGATAACTACTTGTTTGCCTGCTCCGGGTGCAGCGATGATAGTCGTAGCTGTTGTTGCACTTGCTGATTTTAATCTCAATAAATTTTTCATATTACCATTCCCATTCTATTTGTTTGTAATTATCTACATATAATTCTTCTATACTAGAAAAATTATACTCTAGGTTTGATTGAGCTATTTCTTCCCTAGCTTTGCAATAGTCTTTTTCAGAAGGTAGCCATCCGAGTGTTAAATCTAAATCTTCACTATCTGTTTCAAACTCATCTTTCAGTAAGTATTCCGAATCTCCAGATTTAATTCTGAGAAACATGTTTACTCTAGCTAGGGCTTCCAGACCTTTGTCGTTGCAACCGTCAATTTCCGCACCCCGAGCGTAAACCTCTCTTAATTCGGTCACTGTTACTTTGTTTTCATTTTCTAAATTATGGGTTTCTGTTTTAGAAGACAGGGCGTCGAATATTTTTAAAGAGAAAGCTATAGCTTCTTCTTGAGAAGAAACTTCTTCACTTTTCGGCTCAAGGGGCGAACCTTCGAGCTCTAATTGACTTAGATTAAACTTACAACCCATGCAAAGTACAACTTAAATTACACAAAAAAACATAAAAAAATTAAAAAGTATATTTAAAAGTATCCACGTCCTCTTCGTACAACTTACCTATAATCTTTTTTGTTTTGTCATTATAGTATTCCCTGTAATTTTTTCTATTTATTTTATTAAAATGGTATTTATCTATTTCTAGATTACTTAAATAATAGCTTTTTGTATTAGGCCTAAGGAATCCAGAAGAACTAGGCCTTAGTTCTAGGTCCATTTCGAACATTGACAATTCCGGGACCTCTTCTTGTATTTCGTATCTATATTGGATGTTCATTCTCTCATACTTTAATAAAGCCATTTTAGGTATTTGCTCTAATCGATATAAATTATTATTAATTTCTTTAATAGAATTTGCAATTTTTATATTAAAGCACTCCAAATCATCTAATTTATTGAATTTATTTGCATTGAACGCACCCAACTCTTCACCCGGGAATAATTTTAATATCGACCTATCGTCTTCTTTTACGAATATGGGCTGGTCTGTTTCATTTATGATACAGCCTAAATTTTTTCTCAATGATTCTTTATTTTTAGGATATAATGGCAAATTGATAATATCACATATTTCTAGCCAGTCATTTCTCAAGCTTTCGAACCTGCCGATATAATCCATGTCAATTTCACTACCCCCTTTTAAATAAAATACTTGGGGACGTGTCCTTAATGAAGGGTTTTGGCTTATCGATTTCACAAAGTCTTCGAATTTTAAATCGGGCTTTCTTTTTCTCATGCTATTTGTCCAGAATAGCTCTGAAACCACCCTGTCCCATGGGTTCCTAACAAAAGAGAATTTGAAATATCGATTATATATTTCTGAACCGATCTCTCTTTTTGCCTCTGAAGCTAATATATGTTGAAATGGTTGCCCGTAAACATAAACTCCTTCATCCCCGAACAACCACTCTTTTTGCCCTTGTTTATCTTTCAAGCTCTCTCTTTCCAACCCCATTATATGAGAAATCGTGGTTCCCGCTGTTTTTGGGATATGAATTTGTAGGGTTTTATATTTGTGGAAAATGGGCATTTTTATTTTTTGTCTAACAAATATATTTTCTGTATTTTTGTATTTTTTCCAAAGTAATTGCCTATATTTTTATCCACTGGAAAACAAACCCAATGAGCTTGCCCTTTTAATAGGTTACCTGTTACTAGAATAAGAGCAATGTCTTTTTTAGGGTCGAGGTTTTGTAAGTCGTTAACTTTTCTAACATTATAACCATAGTCCGAACAGATTTTTTTCATTTCGCTCGGTAATGTCATTTGCACTGTTTCGTAATGAATAAGTGTTAATAACATTCTAGCTAGATTACCGGAAGACTGTATTTCTTTGCTTATTTCGGTTGAAGTGATTTTTATATTTAATTTATTAAATGCTTTTTTTAAAGCCGTGGGGCCACAAGAATTAAAATGTTTTATATAGTAGCCATTATTAGTTTTTAAATATTCTGGATGAAAAATGGCGCATCCATAATTTAACAAACAAATAGACAACAACGTTAGAAGTTTTTTTGAGTGCATATTTAATATTACACTACCGCTAATAAAAATAATCCCCAAAACGCAACGCCAATCACTGCGCCTATAATAGTAGCAATTAAACTGTCTCTTATTATACTACTCGTGTCTATTGTTTTGGGTCTCTTGGGTTTTTCGTTTTTTTGTTTAGGTTCGTTTTGATTCGACTTTTTCCCACGGATAAGGAACCAATCTCCGCCTTGCTTATATACCCAAGTAATATCTTTTTGTTCAGACCACCATTTACTATATTTCGTTAGTTCTTTTAGTTTTTTCATGGCTCGCTCCCGAGCCCGCTGGAACCCCTTCGGGCTTTTGTTTTTGGTTTAATCTATTTACCAAATCATTAATTATATTCCTGTATTGAATAATTACATTTTCCATTTCTTCCATCCTATTTTGCTGCTTATACATTACTTCTGATTGAAATACAAAGCTTCTTTCTAGTTCATGGATTCTAGTTTTATCCTCTTCCCTGTTTTTTAATAATTGAGCTTTATGAGAAATTTGTAAATTAACGATAAACATCAAAAAAACAAAAGAAATACCTATGGATAAAATTGGCCTAGGTAATACAGAAAAAAAATGCACTACTCGGTTCCAAAGTAGTTTCAACGTTTGCATGTAATAAATTACACGAAACTGCTATATTTATCTTTTTTACTTTTTGTCTTTAGATGGTTTTTGGGCCTTTTTCCAAGATTTTTCGTCTGGGCGGTCTTTATCCCCGGGTTTAGCTGGGCGATAGTTTTTACCTTCACGTTTTTTCTTGTCTCTTATATTGTCCCAAAGACCGCGTTTACTTTCCGATTCTTCGACGCATTCTTCGCAATCTTCGTTTACTACTTCTGCGTCAGCCAATGCCGGATAGATTTTTAATAATTCTTTTTCGTCAAATAAAGTCTCTCCATCCCACTCATATTCATCTGACCCTTGGACTTTTTTACCCGCTCTCCATTGTTTACAAGACCAATAGCGAGCTTTGGTTTTAGGTCCCGGATTATCGCAATTATGCCTAGCTCTAAAACTTTTACGGCGTTTAGGATCATCTCTTTTGATCTCCATGTTGGGGTCGCCAAAATTTACTTTAACTATATTACCCTTTTCGTTTTTAACGTAAACAGAGAATTTTTTCGGTCCTCCGGGGGTACGGAAAGGTTTATTAAGAGTCTTTTTTTCTTTTGCTTCTATAATTTGTTTTGTAAAGTCAATTTCCATCTTATTATCTCCTTTTGACTCGTCCCATTTAGAATAACAAACTGCTGCTCTTTGTTTCTGATCAGGAAACTCTTTCCTCATTTTGTCGCTAGACATGCAGTTGGAAATAAATCCATTTTTACTTTGTCCTCTTCTAGGTGACGGCAATGGCATATACTATATATACACATTAAATATCATTAATGTCTTTAGCCTTGTCGTCGATTACTATGTCGCAAGCCGGTTTTATATATTTACCTTTTGAACCTGTGGAAAGTTCATGAAATTTACACCCCCACCCTTCTAATTGTTTCCAAGTAAAGTCATAATAACACCTTCCTGCAGCTTTTGATTTCTCTGATCCTCCTCTAGCTGTCCAATAAATTATTTTCCAACCTTCGTCATATAATTTATTTATTTTATCTATGTTCTTTTGTATAGGAACAGCAAGATCATATCTTCGCTTTTCCCCGTAAGCGCAGATTGTTTCATCTATATCTACCAACGCCACTTTCTGATCGTCAGCAGCCCATTGTTTTGACTCGTGAAACTCCATTTATTAATTATCTTCTTCTTTTCTTTTTTGTGGATTCTTTTTTCTTTTTATTATTTTCGGCATTCTCATGTTCAGGCATAATAGCTCTAACTTCATCTACTAAACCTAAACTTAAGCATTCGTCTGCATCGATCCACCAATCTTTTCTATCCCAATTTCTTTTAATTCTACCCTTTGTTAAACCAGATCTAGAAACGAAAATATCAAGACATCTTTCTTCTATTCTTTTAACTAGTTTAACCTCATCCTCGACTTCGTAAGTTTTGCCTATAGCGCCAAATGCTGCTCTATGAATCATTAGCCATGCTTGGTGACCAATCCATCTTTTTTCTCCCGCTTGTAGCAAGATACCAGCCATGGAAGCGGCCATACCTAAAGAGCCAGTTGTAATATGATGCCCCTTATTTCTTAAGTCTTGTATGAAATCGAATAATTCAAAACCATCTATAATACTACCTCCGGGCGAGGAAAATACTATTTCAATATCGCATCCGGGCGATAACCTAGTCCATTCAGTTAGCTTGTTCATACAAGCGTGAACAGAAGAACTACTTATATCTCTATTAAATCTATATAAATGATTTTCTTCATCAGAGGAATCTTGTTTACGTTCCTCCTTTTGAATTTGTTTTAGCTTTATTTCTTCTTGATCTGCTTCGGCTTCAGTTTTCCTAGCTTCTGCTTCAGCTTGTCTTGCTTGCGCTGCCGCTAATCTAGCTTCAGCTAATATTTTTTCTGCTTCGGCAGACGCCTTTGTAGAACTTTTTCTTTCAGCCATAATTTATTCTCAATCTTCTTTAGGGATTCCTCCAGCATACCAGCCTTCAGGTAAATCAACTTTATTTTTACTTAAAACCCATTCCCCATTAATAAGAGTATAGACCCGGCCCGAAACGCCCGGGCCGAGTCTTACTAAGTCTGCATCCGTATCCACGAAAACTACGCGAGTACTTCCGCATCCAAAAAATAGGCTTGCTATGCTAAGAATCGTTATCGTTTTTAATATCTTCATTTTTAGCTTCTTTATTTTTGTCTAACTGTTTCTGGATTCTCTTTCTCCATCTATCTTTCAAGTCTTTTGGGATATCATCCGCATCTGATGCTTTTGTATCCTTTTTGACTTCTTCAGTTAGCCATTCCAATATAGCCTTAATTAAGGCTGCTATCCAAGACATTAGTCGCCTTTCTTGGCAAGACCTCTAGACACGGTGTACCCCACCGCTCCAAGGGCTGCCACAACAAATCCAAAAACTTTGTTTGCTGTACCAGTAGAATCTGGGTCTACTACATCAGCGCCCCAAAGCAGAGATGCTAAAACCGTAAGACTTGTAAGCCAAAATTCCGTAGTTTTCCAGCCGGGTTTGATTTCTTTTTTTGTAGCCATAATATTATTCCTTTCTTATTTTACTTCTTTAAACAGTTGTATCCAAAAATAATTTAAATGTCTCCTTGTTTTCTGAGCTCATCAAATTTTTTATGAGGGTGTCCTAACCCGCCGATAACTGTATAAACAGTAAGATTAGGTCTATCACCGCTATAAATTCCTCTATAAACAGTGCTTCCCTTTCTAAGCATTCTACTAAACTGTTCAAATGCCCCGTCTAAATTTTTCTGAGGCACTTGATTTAACACTTCGTTGCCAGCTATCATCAATACGCCTGCCTGACTACCAGTATTCAAATCAGCACCATCAGAAAGTAAATTTCCCTTCACTTGTTCTCTAACTGATTTATTTAAAGCCGGAGAGTCTTTCCAATTTCCAATGGGAGAAGCTCCATATAAAATAAATCCAGACTCAAGAATCTGTTTATAATCTTGAGGGTCAAAAGAAGAATAACTACTATCTTTTCCAGCAGTTACGTTAAATAAATGAAATAACCCAGCTATACTTTTATTAGCTGTTTCCCAAAATGGAGCAACAGGTAAATTGGGATACATTCTTGTCATTTTTTCATTATCTACTAGAATCAATGGAGATATTTTTCCAGAGTCTACTTCTTCAAAAACTTTTCTTAAAACGTTATACGCGTTTGCATTAGGCTTTTTGCCTTCTGAAATTTTTGGCAAAGCTAATATTACTCCAACCTTTTTAGAATCTGACCCATATCTAGATTGCAACTCTCTAGCTGTTTGCACAATAGACATAACCGTACCGGCTCCAGAACCTCCTCCTGCACCAGCACAAACAAAAATTTTATCAAATTCCTCTCCGACTGAATTTAAAATAAAATCATAGGCATCATCTTTATGTTCTTCGTATTTTTGTTTAGCCAAATCCATGTCTTTGCCTGCTCCGCCATCACCAATGCAAAGCTTATTATCTAAATTCAAGGTATTCAAATCTTGCGGTGAAGTATTTAAAGCGCAAACTCTTCTATACCCAAATTTATGAAAAGTTTCAGCAATTCTCCCACCACCTTGACCAGCACCAACAAATGCAAAGTTAAAAGCACCATCAAATTCATCTTCTATTTTTTTTGTTTCTTCGACGTAAGCTTCAGGCACTGGCATATCTGGTAAAGATATATCTACTTGCTCGTTACTCCCATAGGAAGAAATGTCGTCTATATTTTCGCTCATAATTTTTTCTCCGTTTTACTAGCGTAAAGAATACTAGCTAAGTAATGGTCGACTTGGTGTTCCATTGCTATCGATTGTATTTCCTTTACCCTATCTTTATTATAATCTTCTGGTTTTTCTAAATATTTATCAATAGAATCGTTCCAGTTTTGTAAATCTTCATTAGCTATAATTAACTCAGTAATTTGCTCGGCTACGTCTTTTTGACTCCTGCTAAGCTTTCTTAATTTATGTTTTTTTCTTAACTGTTTTTCTACTTCCAAATTCAACTTTTGTGCCGTAATTAAATTTTCTTTAATTTTGTCCATCTCAAAATAAGCTTTAACCTCGGTGGAATTTTGCCTGTCCGTTGGATTCCTTTCTTTTTCTTGAGGAATACTATCTGTTCCTACTGGCCTTCCATTTTCCTTTTTTTGATTTTTTTGAACGTTTAAACTCTTTTGATGTTTCATTTGTTTATCAGCCATCTTCTCTTGAGTTTGTGGTCCTCCCAAAATAGGCTCATAAAAACCCTTGTCTCTTAATTTTCTGTATTCTTCTTGATCCTCTAAAGATGTTTCTAAGTCTGGAAGTCTTCCTTTTTCTATAGCGTCAATACCTTCTTCAGGTGTTAAAATTCCTAACTCTAAAAGTCTAGTATAGATTCTAGCATATTGTAGATTATCTCTTAAATCAATATCATCAAAATAAGGAACGGGATAATTTTTAAATTTCAACTCTCTACATATTCTTTTTATTTCTGGATATAAAAACTCATTAATAAATATTTCTCGGGCTTGTTTTAGTCTTTCTATAAAGATCTTTACTTTAATACTCTGATTGGCAAATTTTTCATTTTCACCAACAAGTATATTATTTAAACCAACTCTAATGTCTCTATCGAGCACATCATATTTTTTTGGATCAAGCAATGCTCCAATATTAGGTATAACGAATTCTGCTTTAGTCGTATAATCTGCAATCAAAACTCTACCAACAGATTGATTAGTAAACAATTCTTGCATAGCTACCAAATTCTTTTGATTAATTCCTCCTTGATCAGGCGGTGCACCCATAGTTACAAGAAGAATAGCTTGCTGCATTGTTCTAGCTATAGCCATGTCGACTTTCTTCATTTCTGTTTTAGAGTTAATGTCGTCTAAAACTGGATACCCCATAGGTACAGCAAATGGCTCGTAATCTTGTTTTTTATAAAAGACTGCCGTGACTCGATTTATATCCAATGGAATTGATAATGTTTTTCTAGATCTATTCTTTAACTGTTTTTTTATTTCATCTGGTAAATTATTTACTAATTCAATCTCTTCTTCCGTTTGAGGATTTTTTAATCTAGCTAGTTCATAGTTTGAAACTACCTTGGAATAATTTCCTTCCGCAAAAGATAAAGTCCCAGTAAGTTGAATATCTGCTGGATTGAGAACTACATACTTGGCTGGAATAATCGCGTCCTGATTAGCTTTAGTAGTAAAACCAAAAGCTCTGGACATTTTTTGTAAATCTGATTTTTTGACATTGGCGTCAAATCTGTGAATGAAAACATTCCCTGATCTATAGTACTCTCTAAAAAACTTGTCTTGCAATGAAAGTAAATCTATTCTACTAAACAGGGCTTCAAAAAAAGCTCTAGATTTTTTAGTACCTTTTCTTAAGTATATATTATTCACGGAAAATTCCGTCATAATGTCGATAGTATTTCTAAATACCGAAAAATTGTAATAGGCTTTTTGGCATAAAATTACAGCATCTCTAATATCTAGAGTGCTTTTATTTTCGTAGCCCGAGCTATACTTAAACGGAATTAAACCGTCTTCAATATTTTTAAATCTATCGGTTTGCTGAATTACCCCCGCCGAGTTTCTTCTACTTCTAGTTGAGCTAGCTATAGCCTCTTCAGCGATCAAAGGAGTGACCTCTTGAGGCTTTGAGTTAGCTAAAGATTTTTTAGCGACAGCCTTTTTAGCGGGAGCTTTCTTCTTAGCGGGACTATTCGATGTTTTACCTTTTGACTCTTTCATTATTGGTTCATTATTGCATAATAAGTTACACAATTCAAACAATAAAATTTATTATAAAGCTTTTTTTGTCCAATAAGTTTCTACCAAGTCGATATAGCTGCTCTTTTCCATGTATTTTCAGCGACACATATATAAATATAGCTAGAATCCCAAGTAATAGTTCCTGCCACGCCAGCAGCACTAGCACTAGCAGGAGTTGAGCTATCTAAATATAAACTAGCGTTATCGGCCATTGTGACGTTATCGCCAAAATAACCAGTACCATTTACAGATAAACTATCAGAAAACCTTCCACTTCCACCTACATCTAAATCATACTTAGGCGTCACGTTAATACCAAACTCCCCGCCCTTCAAGTAAGAATCCCCAGAAGCGGTTATTTTAGCCTTTGCAACTCCTTCTCTATTATATAACCTTATATTGGCGTCATCCGGTTCTATTTGAGCTTTAGAAGAGTAAGTAGAATGCTCTATTCTTAATCCTAATGAGCCGCTTAAATCGAAATCAAACGATGGGCTCGAATGTTTTACCCCAATGTTACCGGCGCTATCGATCAATAAACCATCATGAGACATGTTAGATTTTTTGAGAATTAAATCATCATCTTCACTAACAAATATATAACCATTGAAACCACCAACTTTTTGACTAGTTAAAACGCCTGTTTTATCAATAGTAAGATTATTAGATTCTATTTTCGCGTCACCGAATACATGTAATGGGTATAGTGGGCTACCGCCTATTCCAAGATAACCTGACCCTTCTGCACCTGCAGTTATTCTGGCGCTACCCCTAGAATCAATAGCATACAAACTCGGTTCTACATTTAAGCCAAGTTTTCCTGTAATTTTAGCATTACCGGGGTTTACGTTGAGGTCACCAGAAAGTTGAACATTACCTTCTTTAGTAATTCTAAGATGCTCGGTATAATTATAGTTCGTGTCTGTAACGCCGAATGAGTGACCCAAAGATGAAGCACCTGTTGCTGCGAATTGTCTTATTAGTCCTCCAGAATAAAATAATCCATATTTGTAGATAGATCCATCTTCATAAATAGAGATGTGAGGAATCTCTGGGGAAGACGAGTAATTACCGAAAGAAATTTTACCACTGGGGTTTGTTGTATTTAAACCGATTCTGTGACCAGTATCATCATAAAACACCTGAGTAGTTCCAGCAAAATTGTTTTCGTTATTATACTGAATCATACCGTCCGTTCCAGACGGAAAAGCTCCTGCTCCTGCTGCTCCAGCCGGACCAGTTGCTCCTGCGGGACCAGCAACACCAGAAGGCCCAGTTGGACCAGCTGGACCAGCAACAGAAGCACCACTAACTCCTGTCGGTCCCGTTGGGCCTACTGCCCCCCTTTCTCCAGTAGTTACCGAAACTACAAACCCTGATAGTTCCGGCGTATATAACTGTTTTAATCTTATCCTATTATCCGGCATTTTTACTAATTACACATTATTAAATTAATCTAGGTACAAAAGTATTCATAGAGTCGGTTTTTTGCTCATTCATGTCATAATATATCTTTGTCGCCCAATTCGCCAACATAAGGGTGGTATAATTGTCTTTGCGGGCCCTATTTGCGCTTGTGGAGCGTTTTAAATGCATAGGTAGGTCAAACGTCTGGGTTCCTCTAACAGTGCTTGTAACCTCAACCAGAGCGCATTGTTTCTTGGTCTGGTAAATTAGATTATCTTGAGTTTCAATTAAGTCTAATAGATTTTCAGCATTAGTTTGTTTGATCGGTACGGCTTGAGTAGAGGCTTTATTAAAAGCTGCTGAATTAGCGGTTGTTTTGGCGGAGAACCAAATTCTTTTATGATCTATGCAAGCTTGAAGATGCTCGTTCGCTTTTCTTAACCAGTTAGAAGTAAAGACTTGTTTAAAGCAAATTTTCCAATCTTGTTTATTGTATTGTCTTTTAGCTTTACCCATTTCTTTTATATAATCATCGTCTTCTTTATCTGTATCAACGTCAATAAATTTAAGATTAATTCTAGAGTCCATAAATAGTTTATTTTCGTTACAACTATCTAAGAATTGGTAACCCGCATTATCAATACAGATGAAATCTACCTCAAAATTAGTTAAAATATAATGAAGATATTTTATGTGATCTTTTAAATCTCCACCGGCCACAGCGTAACCATGTACTAACGTCCCTTGCTTGCTTTCGTCATCAACTTCTAATAAAGACATGGCAAAAAAGTCTGAAGACGGGCTATTGGAAAAAGAAGGGTCAATACCTAATACATATTTTGACCCAGCCTTACCTCTAATTTGAGTAGTCGGTTCTTGGCCATCAGGAATAGTGCATTCGTGCATTTTCTTAGCACTAAAATAAGAATCTGAGCCGTCCGTAAATTGAGCGCAATATTCTCGCTGAAACGAGGAATGACTCTGTCCACCAGTTTGTGCTTCGCTGATGATAGTTTCATCAATCATCTCCTTGGGTAATGCTTGATATCCTAATTGAGACACAAAATAAGACGCCTCATCATTTTCGTTTGGATTTTCTATTTTACTTACCCAATCAGAATACGTTTTGTATAAATTTTCAAAAGTATAAGACGCAGAAGAAAGAGCGATCATTTTGGTGTCGTTAACAAATTTCATCCTATCTTTTTCTTCCATCAAACCCTCTTTAATCAACTTGTCTTCCATTTCCCTAATCTCTATTCTTTCTTTCATGTTTTGTGGCGCAACCAAAAACGGCATAAGAACAGTTTTAATTATTTCTTCTGGAAGAAGTAAGTACTCATCTAGTAGTAGGACATTTGCACGGAAACCACGAATTTTTTCACCAGAAAGAGGAACAGCCGTTATAGAACCACCATTAATAAGCCATTCATATTGATCATTTCTTTTGGACGGTCTAGCATTAAACGCTTGCTGAAGTAATTCCGCGCCTTTTGTATTTACGATCTTTTCTATGTTTTGAAATATAAATCTAGCAGTTCTAAATGTCGGACCGGCTATCAAAATTTTTGTACCCGGATTAAAAATACATTGTAGAAAAGCAAATACCGAAGCAATGAAAGTTTTACCACAACCACGACCCCAAACACACATACTGAAGTTTCTAGTCATTAAACCTCGTAATGTTATTTCTTGAAACGGTGCCAATTTTATACCCGATATAAGTTCCGTAGTGAAAGCTAGGTTATGTCTTAAAAATTTAGCTAAAGTTATCTTTGCTTGTTTGTCCGAAAGCTCCCCCTTCAATTCAAGTAATTCTTGATTCAAGTTATTAGCTTTAACGATTTGTTTACCTTCGTACCACATTAGATTTTTTTTAAGTCGTAAGCGAGTTGTAGATCAATAGTTTTATAAGCGCAACCACATGTAAATATTCTTTCTATTACTCTAGAAGCTTCTTTTCGGCCGTTTACAAATAAAAATTGCACAGATGGGTTATCTTGAATAATTTTTCTAACTTTGTGAAATATAAATTCAGGCGTAGCTTTAACATGTTTATAAACTCTATCTTTATTGTATGATTTAACTTTATGATTAAAATACATAGCGTCGTTGAATTTAGCTTCTACTAAAATTATTAAATTAGCATTATCTTCTTTTGATCTTTCTATTTCATTTAAAAATCTTTCATAACCGCCACTTAATGTACCTATTAAATCAGCTAGGGATTTTCTCTCTATATAACAATTGCATGTCGCCTCCTTGCTAGAAAAAGAATAATCTCCATATTTTAAAGTCTTAATTTCTACACCTCTAGAAAAGCGAAGAGGTTTTTGCTCTCTTGTATCTATGAATATTTTATACTCTGAACTATCCCACTCTGAGCCAGAAACTATATCACCAAATTTTTTATATTTAATCTCATACCCTAATTGACTGCATAGTCTATAATAGTCCCCAAATAAATCATTATAAAACTGTACTGGCGGACTCATAATTGAACGTAATTCGACTTGACTGGGCGCATAAATAAGATTCTTTTTTTCTTTTCTGGTAATTAAAATATCTTTACAAAATTCTTTTGCTTCTTCCGCTGGTATAGACTTTAACCACATTCTTAGGTTTGTTTTGGAATTGAATTCCGTGGACAGGTATTGGTCTTTATTTTTAAATTTAATCATGCTTCCGTCGTGCTTATCGTAACGAGGATAATACTTTTGATAATATTCAGCAATGCGAATTTTATGCTTTCTTAAATGTTTGTGGAGATCTTTTTCTGTGTCAAATACTTCTCCATCTATTTTACATTTTAATAGTTCATCCATTTGAAGCCTCATCTTTTGTTAAGCCCATTATTTTACCTTTAAACTCATCAATAGAAGATAATTTCTCCACTTCTTCATTAATAGATTTTTTACGGAGTTCTGCAAGTTTTATCATCTTGTTTCTGCTCTCCTCATCTCTCCAAGCTTGTACAAGGTTTAAAATGCTAGCATTTTCTTTAATTTGACTTTTTAGTTTATCACTTCTTTTTTCTTTAAGGTCGCCTAGTAGTTTGTGCTGTCTATTAACTGACTGGTTATATTCTGTTTGAGCCGAGCTAATAGATTCTACTAATGCCATAGCGATACGTCTTCCCTCTGTGTCCTCTGCTGCGTTATCTAAGAGTTGTTGTAACCTTTCAACCCTTCTTTGAATATTTGACGCAATTACTACTTCACATGATAATACTATATACTGGTCCACTTCCTCTTGACTTAGGTCATGTTTGTCATTTGTATATCTTATAAAGCTAGATTCAAATAGGTCTCTATCAGTTTGCGCAGAATAACTATTTATTTGATGAACGAATCTGTAGGTATTTAAATACTCTATTAAAGAATTTATCTCAGCTTTTCTTTGACCAGAT
>CEUO01094928.1_pt1 | contig 22544 bp, 22 predicted proteins | sample 531391 | NCBI WGS metagenome assembly CEUO01 (sample SAMEA2622799, study PRJEB7988) | marine metagenome | isolation source: saline water (ENVO:00002010), including
TCAAGGCCCTCCCGGTCAGGTATCTTTTAGAGAAGACTCTTCTCTTAATCCTTGGACACATGACAGCTATGCGCAGATGCAGCAGGCAGGATTTACGTTAGCCGAAGATGGCGCTACGTTTATGCAAGAGGGTGAGAAGGGTACATTTACCATGCCCGGATACCCAAAGAAGAGATTAGGGCAAGAGCTTAATGCTGATGTAGAAGCTTTCAATACGTTTAACCTCCAGCAGGCTAGTCTTGTAGTAGGCGGCGTAGCCATCCCATACTACTTTTATGATACAGACTCTTGGGCCGGCACGCTTGGGCCTAGTATTACTAATATTTCTGCAAATATTGGTGTTGGTGGAGTAACAACAACAATCCAGTGCAATACATTTGCACCAACGTTCGGTAAGTTTGCCAAATACAATGCTACTAGACTTGCTAGAATTGCTAAAGCTCGCCAAGCAATGCTTAGAGACCAGAGACTCAGAGACCAACAGAATAAGAAGTTTGCTGAGCATGACAAACAGATTAGAGCTCTCAAGGGAAGCGTTAAGGCTCTTGAGGATGCAAAGAATGTGGATAATGCTGGCGGTCAGCTTCTAGCTATGACTCAAACCAATGCAAAGCCCGAGTGGGTAGCTGCCCATTCAGAAGATCCGGTTGTAGATGCTAGCACACCATCCAGTAACACGTACAAGAATACACCTCCTGACGATAGTGGTTCTTTTGTCAGTTGGGACGCGCTCTATTTGCCCATAAGCAAATCAGGTACAGCTCCCAATAATAGCCATCTTGCTCGTTATGCTACTAAAAACGGGGAGCAATGCCCTACTGGCAATAATCCAGACGGCTCAGCTGCTGCGCCAATGCCTCTGGCTTATAGATCTAACACTAGACAAGTCAATCCACCTATACTTGACTGGACTCCTCCTGCTATAGATATACATTATCTAGACCCTTATTATACTTATCATAATGCTAAACATTCAGACCAACCTCATCACACCGGCTATGGCAACAATAATATAAGGAGATTGAATCATGGATTTGGAGCAGACAGCCCAGATACATTCATGCACAATCTGAGAACTGGCGATTATCCAGCAGATGTTAGAGCTATTGCAACCAGAGGTCCTTTGCTTATTCAAGGATGGGGATATGACCTAGAAGGAAAACCTATACCTAACAAGTCGGACAGTGTTTCCCAAGCCGAAGTGGGAAATTTCACAACTAGCAACCTAACCGATAAGTTTTTAGATAAGTGGCTACGTCAGCCTAAGACTTGGCCTGTGGCGCCTTTAGATCTAAGGTATGATAGAGAAAGGGCAGTATGGACAGTTCCAAATAGCTTTAGAATAATTCACGCTGAAATTGGGACTGGAGTGATTGAAGGAGGTCAAACCGGTGACGCTCGTATCAGTAACCCTAGACCAGCCTATGATTCAGATGGTGCGCTTATATCTACTGCGACTGGCTACAATATAAAGATTAGCAACACTCTTGCAGGCGCTGGAAAACTGGAGAGCGGCACTAGCGTCTTAGCGTATTGGGACAGTGAAGCGTGCGCTTACTACCCTATTACAGCAAGTGCTCCTTCGTTTTGTGTAGATGTCTTGAATTGGCACCAGTGCATGACTGGCGATCAATCTGGAGCGTGTGAAGACACTGGGATTATAGATTTAAATTTAACAAGTGCTTTAGCGCCTATCACTGGCTGGGGCTTAGACACTCCCTTAATAGCTGGAACTGGTGTCTTTGCTGAGATTTATAAGATACCTATAAATGGCTATCCCGCCTCTATTGACACAGCGAGTGGAACCATGTGTCAAACAGGCACAAACCCTAGCGGTACGATGATTGCACTCAGAATTAATAGCGATCTAACGTTATCTTCCTCTGTGAAACCTTGTATACCGACAGGGCTGACTGGAGCTGACAGAGAGGCATTTGAGAGCGGACTAATAGATACAGATACATGTTTTCCATACACTCATTTGACTTTTGGCTCAGGAGTTACTATATCAGAAACTGATTGTGAAACTGAATTCAGTATATCAACCTTGGCAGGTATAGATGTCGCTGTATGCTCTGGTGAAGGCGGATCTGCAGTCCAGTCTATAGAATTTGGGTTTGGTCTTGAGGGCGGTGCTCCTGAGGAGGATTCTGACGAGTGTGGAGTCGCGCGAATTTCTGTTATAAGCACAGCCGGCGCTATAACTGGTGGTGAATGTGACGGTGTGGTTGCGGAAGACCAGCTTGGGTATCAAGAGATAAGGGACGGAGAAGGAGCAAAAGTTCCTACGGTTAAGTACACTCACATAGACTTTGGTTCGGGCCTTAACGTATATACAGGAGAGACAGGTGGCGGTTGTACTCAGTCCATATCTGTTCACGCCAAACCTTATAAGGTCGCTAGCGACTCATATTGTTCAGATGCGCTGGGCCCCGGAACCGGTTCTTCTGACTGTCATGTCTTTGATTGTTTGACTTTTGGTAGCGGACTATATCTCGGTGAAGGCTCGGGATCAGACGACTGTAACCCGACAGTCCATGCTGATCATAATGTCACAGACAAGGGCTACTGCACCAACACCGGATCTAACCTTGTTTCTTCTGAGTTCTTCACTGAGCTTAAATTTGGTTCTGGTCTATCTGTAACTGGAGATGGTTGTGTATTCACAATTGATGCCCAGCACGAGATAGCATCATCCCCATGTGGTGATGACGGGACAGGTGAGTTCTCTTTCTTTGATGATATCGTCGTAGGCACTGGTCTTAAACTTCAGCTAGAAGACTGTGTAGCATCAATAGATGCAGACTTCAAAATATCAGACCTTCATCCTTGTCCTCCCGGAAGGGATTTAGTGACTAATGCGGTGTTCACTGATTTGTCATTTAAGAGTGGCCTTATAGTTGAGAGCGGTGGATCTGATTGTGGTTATGAAATAAGTGCAGAAAGATTTGTCAGAGGAGATGACTATTGTGGAAGGACTTCGAGTTATCCTAATGAAAACTTCTTTAGGACTATTGTTGCGGGAACAGGTCTTTATCTGAAAAATACTGGAGATTGTAATTATACATTCCATGCAGATCATAATATTAGCGCAGTGCCATATTGCAGCGGAGATACGGTAAGCGATAAGTTCTTTAGGCACCTTAAGTTCAGCACTGGTATAGTTGTTCAGTCCAATGAAAGTGCTTGCGACTTTGAAATAACATCTCCAATGTGGATAGAAGATTCTGGAGTTTGTGCAGAAGGCAGCAGTAGCGCTTCTATATTTGACAGGCTAATATTCCGTTCAGGACTTACAATTGACAATACCGACACTTGCGGATTCTATATAGATTCCGATAGGACTATATCTTCAGATCCTTGCGAATCCGATGGTGTTGAAGTAGATAAGAAATTCTTCCAAGATCTTAAGTTCACAAGTGGTATTAAGGTCTCTGATGCTTCGGGCTGCGACTTTGTTATAGGGTTAAATGTAACCGTTGAAGATTCTGGTTATTGCAACTATAGCCCTTCTGTAAACGGTAGAAATTTATTTAGAAACCTAGCCTTTGATAAAGGGCTCAAGCTCAATGCTTTTACGGAAGGTGACTGTAAAGATTTTTCAATAGAAGCAGATCATTATGTAAAAGATACTAATCTTTGCCAAGATAATCATACAGAAGGCTCATATGTGTTCTTCAATAGACTGGATTTTGGCACAGGGCTTTCTCTGGAAGATAAGGGAAGCTGTGAGTACCGAGTAAACGCAAATCACTTTATTACTGATACTACTTCCTGTAATCAGCCGACTACTATATCTGACGCATTCTTTAAGACATTGAAGGCAAGAAGCGGGCTCAGGGTGCAGGATGCCGGAGACTGTACATATTTTATAGATGCCGACTTTAAGATTAAGAAAACTGCTGATTGTGGCGTTCCAGCGGTTGCTGAGAGTCAGTTCAGAACACTTAATTTTAGCTCTGGTATAAAGGTTGATTCAGCCGCTAACTGCGAATTTAATATCTCTGCATATAGAAAGATTAAGAAGACATCTACGTGCGGTGAACCAGCGGTTGCTGAGGCTCACTTTAATACGTTGAACTTAGGATCTGGTCTGAATCTAACAGCAGAATCAAATTGCACTTACAGGATTGATGCTAACCACTCGATTAAGCACTCTGATGCCACTTGCTATACTGAAACCAATCCTAAATTCTTTAAGACGTTAGAGTTCGGTTCTGGACTCACTATAGATGAAGGGTCAAACTGTTTATTCACAATTGACTCTGACAGAACTATTAGTCATGGCGCCAACTGTGGTCTAGCTTCTATAGCTGGTAAAAAGTTCTTTAAGGATCTGAAGTTTAGCACGGGCATTGCAGTCACAGACCTTGGCAATTGTAATTACGAGATAGCTGCACCTCAGTATATAACATCTACAGATACAACATGCGACGATACAAGTACCGGTATCAATAAGCAGCCATTCACGCACTTATTCTTTGGAGAGGGTATAGGTGTGACTGGAGGAGACTGTGAGTATCATATCTTTGCCTGTGGCTCAGGTGGAAGCGGAAGCGGCTCAGTCCATCAAACTAGAGGATCAGGATACTGCGGATATACGCCTCCGAGCACTCCTAGTGATGCTCCTATAGACACATGCAGCGACACTGAGTGCACAACCTATGGAAGTGGATTAAGAATAAGCAGAGGTGGTGAAGGTCTTAAGACAACAATAGTTAATGCCAGAAGACTAATAGACTCTACGCAACATTGTAACAATACGCGTAGTGTTGATGGGCCCGTGCATTTCGATAAACTGACAGTCGGCACAGGCTTCATATTAAGGGGGACTAACTGTGAGTATGATATCCACACCGAAAGGTTCATAAGAGATGAATCATATTGCGGGTGGACACCTACTGTGTCTAGGCCAGCAGATCTCAGCCTTGGAGGAACTTACTTCAGGACACTTGTTGCCGGAACAGGTATTCGCCTTCATCAAGTAAGTGCTGATAAATGTGAATATGGTATTTCTGCTGATCACTATATTAAGTCTACCGCCAGCTATTGCAGTCCAGACGATGACTTTGATTACAAGTTCTTCTCCAAGTTGAACTTTGGTAGTGGTATGAGCGTCATTGACGAAGGTGCGGCTGACGCTACGAAACTATGTGAGTTTACAATTCACTCATGCACACCAATCAAAGACACAGCGGCATGTACACCTGCAGGAGCGATAACATCATGCGAAGGTGTTAGTTGTGTTGATTTCAGGACAGGTTTAAGGATAGGTGGGGTTTCTGCTGATGGTACCGCATCTGTTGATGTTTATATGGGCCTTGCTAATGTAGATAGCACTGACGGCTGCGGAGATCCAACCAGTGCCCCTACTACTCACCAGCATAATCCTTTTAGGAATATTTTTGCTAGAAATGGCGTTAAGTTCACCGCATCGGGAAGCTGTGATTATTTCTTAGATGCGATACCTTTAGAGTACAACGGAAAGCTAGCATGCAGTGCCTTCACTGCATTGTCGGCACCCACCGTAGGTCAAGACATACGAACGATAGGCGCAGGTCCGGGCATATCTTTTGTCAAAAATGCAACAAATGCTTGCGTACAAAATATCGGAACATATTTCAACGTAACAGCCTGTTCAGGAAACTTTTCTAGACCCATAGAGGATTTCAACTTTGGTTGCGGCATCAAGGCTACTGCAACTGCAGGTGATGCCTGTGGAATAGATATTGAGCTTGATCCGTTCTGTTCAGCAGGAACTTCAACTGGAATAACAGTTGTTAGAGACGTATGCTGCACAGGTGATAAACTGTCAATTAACTATGTCACTCTAAACTTCAGTGACTGTGGCTTGTTCAAAGGAATAACTAATGATGGTGGATTCTGTGATTGTGCTAATCCCGGATGTGGTTAATTTGTAACCTTTTGTCGCTTATAGCGTATATAATATAAATATAGTATGTAGGATTATATAGGATTTATAAATGTCAGCAGATAGAACTGGAACTCCAAAGAAGACAATCCAGATAGGTCCGGGATATGGGAGCCCTTATGCGAGTGGTTCAGGAGATACTTGTTGTTATTGCTGCCAAGTCTGCTCAACCGGAATGCCAATTGGTTTGAACTCGTGCCCAGCACACTGTTGCCCATGCCCTCCTACTGGAAATATTTGCCTTACTTTCCAAGATCTTGGAGGTACTTGCCAGAACCTTAACGGAACAGTTATAGAGTTAGATAGAGCCGCTGGCATAGCGCTGCAAAACGCTAACGCCCCATATGGGACTGTAAAGGCCGTGGCAGGTACGTCCTGCTATGATCCTACAGCCATAGGTTGTGATGACCCATCTGTTGAAGTCGATGTTCATACAGACTTTAGAAAAAGCCTTCTTGAGTGGCCGCATGAAAAATGGGCTACACCTGACGGAGCCGGAGGCTATGGTCCTATCACCTTGTGTGCTCCCGGAAGCCCCGGAATAACGGGCACTTGCGCTGGAGGTAGCGGAGAAGAGATATTAATAAGTTTAGCTTGTTGTGATTTATACACTTCTGCAAATCAAGCTGCGTCTTTTACTGATGAATGTCACGGTTGTCGGTATCAGCTAAGGTTCTCTTGGTCTACTAGGCACAATCCACCTCCCGGAGCACACTGGGAGGATGGCGATTTCTGTACATGTCCTGTTATTGATGCTTATTCCGAGTATTACATTCCTCCAAACGAATGTTCTTCTAAAGGAGATAACATTTTTACTTGGCCAATGGTATCAGCAGAATGTGGTTCTGGAAACCCAGATAACTGGAAAGTTGTCTTTGAAATTCATAATGAGCTATGGCACTGCGACTGCTGCAGAGGTGATGTTGATGATGATAGTTCTCCTTGTACCGGTAATGTGAGCATGAGAGTTATTGCAACACCAAAGCCTCCTGCTGGGTGTTAACAATGGATATTCCGGAACTTATTAACTCTTGCAGTTGTGATTCTATCGGATATTGCGATACTCATCAGCATGAGATAAAGACTGATTGTGAGCTTGTTATATGTCAGAATGCAAGCGCCTATGAGAGGGGTCATATAAAAAAGGAATATGACAGAAGAAAAAGAAGGGATTTGGCACAAAAAATAACTCGGACACACAGGAAGTTTTTTAAGACCAAAGACTTGGTTCAATCATGCATAGAAAAAATAATTCCCCAGCTCTCTAAGTATAGTATATCTGGAGTTATCGGAATCCCAAGATCCGGAATGCTTCCTGCGTCTGTGATATCCACTTTCCTATCAATACCTTTGTACACGCTGAGTGAAGGCAAGGTTGTGAAATGTAATGGAAGGTCTTTCTCAGGAGGTGTTCGTATGTGTTCATATGAGCCGAAAGAAGGAAACCTTCTTGTTATAGATGATACTATATGGAAAGGCTCGGCTCTAAGTGCAGTAAAGAAAATTCTACCAAAAGGTAAATACATTTATAGTGCTGTCTATGCTAGCGAAAGAAAAGCAGCCGATTTGGATATTTTTGCAGAGATAATAACTGCTAGCTGTTTTTATGAATGGTGTTTTTTTAACTGTTCAGTAATGAAAAATTGTTTATTAGATATAGATGGAATATTGTGCCCAGATGTCCCTCCGGATTTATGTGATGATGGTGAAAAGTATATAGAGTATATAAGCTCTGTAAACAATATACCTCAGATGACACCTACCTTATTCGAAGCAAAAGGACTAGTAACGGGTAGGTTAGAGAAGTATCGGGAAATAACCGAGAAGTGGTTAAGAGATAAAGGGGTTAAATATGGTGAGCTTTTCATGTACCCCTCCAGTAATAGAGTAGATAGAGATGGGTTGTCAGGAAGGGAGCATAACAAAAATGTTAGCTCGTTTAAGTCAGACCTTTTTTCTGCCTCTAGCGCTACAATATTTGTAGAGAGCAATGGTATTCAAGCTGAAAATATAGCAAAGAGCTCGAAGAAGATGGTATTATATCCAGAGGAAGGGATTATTTATGAGCGAGAATCTACAGAATAGAGAGCATACAGAATGCACTTGCGATATAGCAGGTTATTGCCCAGTCTATCAGCAGCACGTAAGTGAGGGTATACGCCATCAGTGTAAGTCAGACCAAAGTAACAGAGATTTTTACCTAGATCTTTTTCGCCCAGACTATTCAGAGAATGGTCTAGCAAGACAGGAAGAAAAGAAGGATCTTAGCATTGCGAAAGCAACTGTGGATAAAGCTATAAAAAATCTTAAGACTGAAGGTATAGACTTAGATGAAGATGATAATATAGTTGTTAGCGATGGCCTTGGTGACAAAATAGAAAAGGTTCTGTCAAAGTTTGGGATAACTACAGAGATGATGCAAAAAGTCTCAGGGCTCAAGGACTGCGGCTGTAATAAAAGAAAAGAATGGCTAAATAAAATTTTTGGTTATAAAGGTGATTAAATGTCAGAAGAGATAGATAAGCTTTCGGATGATGAGTTAGCGGATAAGTTAGTGGGCGCGCTCAATGATGAGGGCGTTACTGTTGAAGATTTAACTGAAGAAAACAAGGGGCTTGGGGATGCTATTGAGAGTGTACTGTCCAAGTTTGGAGTTACTCCCGAAAGAATAGAGCGAGTATTCAATACCGGAGGATGTGGGTGTGGAGGAAGAAAGAAATTTCTAAATAAATTATTTCCGTTCTTCTCTAAGAAAAAAGACACTGGTGAAGATAGAGAGGGATGATAAGTTCTTATATGCCTAGTCTACTTTTGCCATTCTCGCACTCTAGATACCTACATCTACCAAAAACTGGAGGCACATGGTGCCGGCAAGCGTTGCGCAAGTCTGGGGTCAAGTATGAATTGTGCAATCCCGAGTTAGATATTAGAGGTGGCCATACCGGCTATTATTACCAGAACTATAGCGGCTTTTCATTCTCATTTATAAGAAATCCGTTCGACTGGTATAAATCTCTTTTTAAGTTCAACTCACTTGCTAAGGTAAACCCGAGCTGGGAAATGTATGACATAAATAAGTTCGTTCGTAATGTGTTAGCGGTAGGAGAGTCTTTATATTCTCTATCTAAGTATTACTTTGGCGAGCATTATGAAATAGCATTTATAGGTAAGTACGAGAATCTAGTAGAAGACTTCATTGATGCGTTAAACTTTTTGCCGAGGATAGAGGTATTTGATGAAAGGGCGATCAGGGATTTTGGCAATGTAAGAGTTAACAATACTGATCTTATAGAATGTCAAGAGTATGATCAAGAAGTTAAGAACCTGATATTTGCAGCCGATAACTATATATTCAGGAGATTCAAGTATTGATAAGGATAGAGGAGTTTGATAGTAGAGAGTACATGTTTTCCTCAGTTCCAAACAATGGCATAGGGGTAGAGATCGGTGTCTGCAAGGGATTAAACGCTATAAGCCTTTTAGCCTGCTGTAAGCCACACAAACTTTCTCTAGTAGACATATGGACTGAAAAGTGTCCTAATGGAGAAGAGTGGGGAAGCAGACCTTATGCTCTCGATGAGTATGGAAACTATTTAGAAGATGTATCTTCATTGTTTAGAGAGGAGATACTTTCTGGTCAGGTAGAAATATTTCGTGGATACGGAAGTGACTTCTTAGCTCCTCTTAGAGACAACTCTCTAGACTGGGTTTATCTGGACTCAGACCATCACTATGATTGCGTCTCTATAGAAATTGATCTTGCTCTTAAGAAGGTTAAGGCTGGAGGCTACATCATGGGACATGACTATCATGTTTCCTATGGGGCTTGGGGCTCTTCAGTAGTCAGGGCTGTTAACGAGAGAATACAGACTCTTGACATGGTTATGGAAGGAATCACCTTGGAACAGTTTCCTTCTTATATGTGCAGGGTCTTGAAATAAAAAAGGGGGTATAAAACCCCCTTAGTTTTTAAAAACTGTCTGCCATACGCTTTATGAAGCGCTAGGCCTGTATATAAACCACCCTTTATCGGGTAGATATCCTCGATTTTTATCAGCATATCCCTTCTCATTAGCTCTTTGCTCTTTTTGTTTTTCGGATAGCTGATCCCACTTGATCTTTGGATATATCTGACCGCCCTTTTTAGTTCTTCCAAAAATTAACTTTGCCCTGCACTCTTGGCACACGACTTCTAGCCAATCATTTTCTGAACTATCATGACGGCAAACAAACCTGACATTAGGTGAAGAGCACTTGCCACATGACTTGTGTTGGAACACCTCCTGAACACGAGCAACTTGCTTGAATAGTTCTTCTTCTGTTTCTGCTTCTACTTGAAAGGAAAGGTCTGTTGTTGTCTTTATACTAGCTTTCATTTTTTACCTCCGGTATCAAAACTTTCTCTCCACTCTGTGTCGTAACCCTTAACGTTATCAGGAATAGATGCTGAGCTTCTTTGGTAGTCTGATAAGGTACTTAACAGCATCCGACCTTGGAGGTTACTTACTTCTCTAATGGACTTTGTCTTAGCAGAAGTTGATTTGACAAGATCCACCAAGCTAATATCTAGCCTTTTACACATTTGATTAATAGCCAATATTTGTTGGTCAGTTATGTCTTCTTCGGATGCTAGGGTATCATCTGCTGACGTATCTTGCATCTCCTCTGCTGTTACAACACGAAGCTTCAAAGCTCTTCTAAGTGCCTTACCTTCAGCCCTAGTATCTGCAGTAGCTACTAAATGCTGATTGAAAGGATATGGAATATTTTGAAACTTAACATCGACACATCCATCTATAGTTATTATAGCGTCCGTAGAGTATTTTTGGATCGCCAAAGTATGCTTTACTGCACAAACGCCACGACTCGCATCATAGTTAACTATGTCGCTAGTAGATTGGATTATCTCACCATAGATTCTCTCTGTGACTCGTCTTAGTCCATCTACAGTTGGGTTGCCATCCTTTAGCTCACTATCATCCATTTGGTCAAGAACATACTCACTCCAGTTTGGACTTTCCGGTCCCACAATCTTTTCTGTTTCAACCTCGGCTGAGAGATTTTCGGAGTCTTCTACAGGTTCTACCATGTCTTCAAATTCACTTTTTTTCATACTTCTATATACCTCTTTCCTTCTATTGGGAATTGCTTCTTTATGCCTGATAAAATATTCAAAATGGAGTCAAGGACTTCTCTGAAGTATCTTTGAGACGTTCTCTTATCCTGTTTTACTCTGATTAAAACAAATCCTTGGCTTAGTATAAGTCCTGTCTTTTGCTTATCGGACTTCTTACTTCGCAAAAGGTTTTTCTCTCCCCACACTGGTCTAAAATGAGAAGGGCCGTCTATCTCTATAGCTGTTCTAAGCTGTTTGACAAATAGGTCTATTTCAAGCCTAGAGTTTTTAAGCACATGTTCTCTATGAAATTGTACATCGTATTTTCTCTTTGTCAGCTCTTCCAACAGAAATCTTTCAAGTTTAGTTCCTGTCCGAGCAGATTCCCTAATAGCAGCAGAGCCTTTCTGGATCAAGTCGCTCTTTTCCTGCTCTGTTTTCTTATTCCAAGACTCCTTCCCTATGTTAGATCTCTTTTGCCTTTCTTCTGCACTCAAGCCATCCCAGACCTTGCCCTGACTCTCACTTATTTTTTTCTTAGTCTCGCTATCTCTTTTCTTGCCTTTAGTAGGGTGCTTAGAACGACCTCTATCTAGGGCTATCTTTGCGGACTCGCTTCGGCTTCTTATCCTTATACCAAACTTCTTAGCGTCTCTCCTGACCCTATTTGGATATGTTTGCATAAGTTCAGCTATCTCAGCAAAGCTCATTAGCTCACCTAAGTACTTTTTCTTTATTATTTTTTTCTTTTCTTTATCTGAAAGTTCGTTATACATATTATGTATCCTTAGATATTTGTTCTAAATCCCAATCTTCCATTACTCCTTTAGGTTTTTTAAAGAAGGTCTTAATATTGTCATAGATATCTTGACTAGATGCTATAACTTCAATATCTTCTGAGTTATAAATTCTCAGCGGCTTATCATAAGGTAGGCTATTGTGCTTAGTCCATTCTAAGTCGGTAGCATAAAAGATCTTACGCTTTGCGCTGCGATTATTAAGAAGATACTCTGTACTTCTATAACATGTCGATACCAAAGTCCCCTCAAACTCAAAGCTCCTTGACACACTAGTTGTGGCTATATTCCGAAAGTCATTCGCGGGCATTCTGCTGTCTGTAAAGAGTATCACGTCGTTGCGTGACGATATACTGTCTATCTTGGCTAGCTGCTCAATTGTAAAGTGCTCCTGTATTATTCCAATCATATTGCATTTCTCCTGTTATTAATTAGAGCATTAGTAAGATTTCTTATTCCAAAGAAATTAGATATCTCTATAGCAAGGTCTGAAAAGTTCCTATTCTTAAACAATAAGTTCCTTTCTATCTTATTAAGCCTAGTATGCTTCTTCTTCTTATTTTCTCTTACATATGAGTCCAGATCATTTAGGTTCGAGAATGTAGGAACCTTTAGCTCTTCAGCACTCATAACCAATGGCATACCTCCTGATATTACGGTTTCTCCCCAAGACTTAGCCTGAGGATCAACACAAAACTTTGCTGATGCGATCAGATCCGACTTCATATTGTCCGACACGACTCCTAAGTAGTTAGGAACATTGACCCTTAAAAAACCGAAAAGTCGGCAGCTATGGTTCATCAGTACCGCTAAAAGGTTCTGCAAATTCTCCTCAGGTATGCCTATAAATTCGTCCGTGAAACAAATCAAGTCGCATGCCAGCTCCTTCTTATAGTTCCCCTGCCTTGAGCCTGTGATAGCAGGTAAGTATCTTTGATGTTTGATTATAGGGATCTCTTCTACAGAAGTATCTCCTACCACTAGATTAGGAGAGTAAATCTTGGTGTCCATCTTTTTGTATCGACCTACCATGACTGTTTTTATATCTGTACCCTGTGTAGCATAATTAAACACAGAGGCATCTGCATTCTGAGAGTAGAATAATATATCTGGTCTCATCTTATCAAACATGTCGATCTCTGAGACTTTGTCTGGTTCCCAAAGTAGTATTTCTATTCCACAACTACCAAAAGTAGTTGCTAGCTTATGCCATTCTGACAAACTTTTATCAATTACAAATCTCATAGAATCTCCTTTGCCCGTATAAGGTCTTTTGAGTTGTCTACATCAACTATTTTTTCACCGGAGATTTCTCTGCATTTAATCACTCCTCCAGTTTCTATTACTTTGTTTATTATCTCAAACATAAAATATTTTCTATATCTAGTATCCCATATATGTTTTTTGAATAGAAGAAGTTCGTTGCCTTTTAGATATACTATCTGGCTCCACTTCTTCTCTAAATCATACATTATATGAGATAGGTTACCTTGTTGGTCTATGATACATCCAACTTCACTTTCTCTTTCGGCATCTTTAGAACAAATAGTGCATGATGATGAGTAGTCAATGTATTTTAAGATTTCTCTAGAGAATACTAGGTCACCATTTACTATCAAAATGTCTTTTGCTGTTGTTGCCCTGAGGGCCATAGCTACACTTCTAGCTACATTTGTATCTTCGTATAATTCATTTTCTACCTTTATACATTCTTCGGGAGCCCTTTGTATAACCTTTTCTGACTCAAATCCACATACTAATATTATCTCTGTCTTTTTAAATGTGCTGTTTATTATATCTAGCTGCCTGTCTAGTATGGTCTGACTAGGAGTTAGGTCTATTAAACATTTAGGGCCATACGACTTCATCCTTTTTCCTGCTCCTGCGGCAGGTATTATGACAGTCATCTTTTTATTTTTTTTATTCATTTTCGGAAAAGTCCAGCAACTTTGAATGTGCTATATCCTTTTTCTTGACAGAAAGACCCGAAGTTTTTGAGATTAAAACCTTGCTTAGGTATTAACCTCATATTTATAAAAAGTATAGGAGACGATGCACTAGTCTCTTCTGCTTGCACCATCGCTACTTTATTTGGGTCGCTGTTAAAAATTTTTAGTATTACGCTCAAACTATTTTCATCTGTAAATCTATAAGGGCTGGACACAATACCAAAGATATCATTACCAATAGCTTTTTTGAAGGTGTCGGAGATAAAAGTATCTGAAGGCGGGACATTGTACCAAGCAACTATTTTCTTGTGTTTTTGTCCGGGCTTGAGTAGTTCTCCATATGCAATTATTACTGTTTCAAGCTCGGGCATAACTCTGTAATTTTATAGGAAAAGTTTTCTATACCTTCTTCAAATTCTACTAGCTTCTCTTCTATATTGACGTTAAAGGCATTACCAGTATGCTTTCTATGCATTAGCCTGTTCACCAGTAAGCCGTTTATCCCTTCAATAGAGGTGGCAAGTATTGGCTTCTTGTTGTGCTCATTTATAGAATCATGCAGTTCTTTGCTAACTCCCTTAGGTATAACGAAATCGGCTGCGAAGCATATATACGACATCGCGCTGTCTTTTTTGTCGTGTAAATCGACACACATATCAATACAGTTCCTTGAGTCTAGATCTTCGTCTAGCACAGCCTGAACCCTCCAGACACAACTTAGACCAAACTCTTGCATAGTGTTTTCGATCCATGTTATTGAGTCATTTATCTCTTCGCCTGTCCGGTCAAATTTTCTTATAACAAAGTCTATAATAGCAGGAGGGTTGAACTCTTTTGAAAGAGTCTCTATATTCTTCCTCATTGTTTCTTGCGAATATAAGCCATCTTCTTCAACTATAATCCATTGATATGGTATCTTTGTAGCGCTTTCTATTTCTGCTACGACCTCCTCGTCTGTCAAATCTGGACGCCAACCTTTTTCTCTGTGAAACACGCATATCTTATTATTAATAACAAAGAACTCTTTTTCCTGACCATCGTAGACTTCAAGAATTTCGGCTCCATTTTCACGCAGCTTATCTATTCTATTTATAGAGCATGATTCCTGTGTGTTCCCTTCATAGACAGCGAATCTACAATCCCTACAAGGGGTATGTATTTGACTTATTTCAGTCATTAGTTTCTTTTCACCTCTACTAAATACCCAGTGCCCGAAACGCCTGCAAATAATATTGACATCTCTTTGTTGGTTGAGACTTTTTCTAATATGTCTGCAAGACTTACTGCTCTTAGCTTGTTTCTTACTAGTAACTTAGTTAGCTCCGTTTCTCCTATGTGGCCTCTTTCAAAGACCTTGCATACTTGACGGGCATCGGTTCCTTTTAATTTAAGAACCCCTCCTGTTCTCAATTTAGACATGAGATCTTGCAGTATGTCGTCATTCTCAGAGGACTCAAGTACGTCAAAACACTCAAGCTCTGTGATCGAGCTTCTTTTCAACTTGTCTATCTCATTCAAGTCTAACTGTGCAACGTTCCCTTTAGTTCCGGGAAGTATCGGCTTATTGGCCGAAGAAAAAATAATAGCTTTCATAGTATATTACCTAACTTAGATTTTGTTGAACATAATAAGTTTATTATAGTTTCCCATCTTGACACGAAGTCCTCTTCAGAGCAGAAAAACTTTGGTGCTGATTTGCGGGCATTCTCAGAAATCTCCTTAAGATTTCCTGCAACTTTTCGTTGGAGGATTTTAATCATATTCTCTTTCATGTCCTGAAAGTCATTATATATAAAACCGTTCTTCTCGTGATCTATTATTCTGCGAGCTTCTTGAGAGTCGGGGAGCATAACGATAGAACCAGCTGCCATACATCTTAAAGGCATTATGACATCTCCAACCCAAGTTTCTATATATATGTCAGAACTACTTGGGGACTTTCTATCATGAGGCTGCACATTAAGGCCAGTAAGCATCGACTTATAGTGAATTAACACTTCCTTGGGTATATTTGCATTTACAGTAATGTTTTCATAAGTTCTTTTTGCTAGTATTTCAAACTTTGGCTCTACAGGAGGAATCGTAACTGTCATGCTGTCGCTGGTTGCTTCGGATTCTTCGGGCTGAATAATATCGACAATGACATCTGCTTCTATATTTTCTCTTCTATTTATTTTTGTAGAATATGGATATATAATATGCGTATTATCACCTGTTTGCCTAATCAATACCAGAGGAACGCAGTTTTTCTTTGAGTATGCTACTGCGTGGTCATAATTATCTGCCGTGCCTACACAAATAACACAGTCGATAGATGAATCTACAGCGTCACCAGTTTTCACAATTCTCATATTTGATGAGAACTGATCCAAGCTAATAGGCCATTGATCATGCCTTATTATATATGACCTGATGTCGCATTCAGACATTAGTGCAATATATTCTTGATTGGTAGAACAGAAGATCGCTACTTTCTTTGTTGCCTGTGTTGGGTCGATAACATTTTTTACTACAAACATATCTTTTCCTTAAACTCTTTTTCGAATCTTGTCTGCCCAAAAATATCTAATAAAGATTTTCTAATTGCCTTTTGTTTAGTCAAAAACCCTAGTCTATCGTCATATGCTTTTCTAAGCTGTTGCCTTAGGCTTTTTATTATAGGATAGTTGACCTCACACCGTGCAGGTTGAATTTCTATTGGCCTACTGTCTGTAAACTTGCATACATCTCTATAGCTTTCTACAGGGTAATAAAGCTCTTCGGGTAACCATTCTGCTAAACACGACTTATTAAGCATAACAGAAGGAATTCCTTGCGCCATGCTAAGAAGAGTTGTTGGTTGATAAGACAGTGTTGAGACAACATCTATGCAACACGAGCCCTCGCTCATCATTGTGCCCATGTCTGTGTATATTTTAATCTCTGGAAATAAGTCTTTAGCGTAAAGACACATCCCTGTCTTCAAAGCATGTATGTCATCAATAGTTGCTTGTGGATTCGATGAAATAATCCCTAGTCTAACGCTTTCTTCTTGTCCAAACTCCATAAGATACGCCATCAGTACTTCTCTATTGTTTCCGTTGTATTTACCATTTGGAACGAAAAATGTGAACTCATCTAGTACCTGCTTATACCCAACCTTAACCCCACTATCTACAGATGGGGGTATCACTATTGCCCTTTGTCTGATTTTTTCTGATAGCGCCTTTTTTTGCTCTTCTGATCTGACTACTACATTATCAGCGCACTGGAGCCAAGCATCAAAGCATCTGTTATCATAAGACTCGGGTTCATAAAAAGAGAACGTAGGAACATCTACCTTTGCTATTAAATGCGGCATTACATGCTGTATGCATAAATCATACTTTTTTGCAGGAGAATTGTTCATAATAAGAATCTGATCATTTTGCCCAAACGTAGGGTTAATCGCATTCTTGTGAACTGCCCTTACAGACTCTATCGAATGTATGTTTGAACAAACAGTCACTGACTTTCTGCCGATTTCAGAAATCTCTGAGTATGGACTTATTGTTAAAATGTTTTTTTTCATTTGTTTACTTCAGCCTTTCTATAGAAGTTAGGCACTGGTATTTCTGCATTGGAGACCCTTATATCTTCTGCCTTATTATAAGCCATAGCATTTGATTTAGCTATGTTTATAAGCTTTTCTCTATCCATAGGTTCTAATCCCGCCTGTAGTATAGCGCCAAAGTTTAAAGCAGCAGAAAAGTCTGCTGAATGCTTCGAAAATACCTTGTCTTCACGTTGCTCTACATTCGCCAGAAGCCATCTAGTGAGATCGGTATTATTAGGTAGGTCTGGGATTTGCTCAACAGGGGTCTTGAATCTTGGAGGAGAGTCCCATTTACCTTGAAGGTTAATAGGAGTGTAGCTATCTAGATAGTCCTCCCACACCTTAGCCGTATCATCCCAGTTATATCTTTTGATTGCACCCTCTCTTACTTGAGCGCTCTTTTTAGCTCTTTCATCCTCACTAGAAGAAAAGAAGTCTTCTAATATTTTTGCTAGATGTTTGTTGCAGGGATAGATCCTATCTGCTCCAGTGTCCATCTCTCTAAACTTACAGGCTATATCTATTGGCATTCCTTTGGTGTGTTTTACAACATCTTCCATTGCGCTATAATTAGGCGCAGCGACAGGAACACCGCATGCAGCAGCTTCCACTTGAGGCATTCCAAAGCCTTCGCAAATGGCATACTGAACATATATGTCAAACAGATTATAGACTTTTATTAGGTCTGGGACATCTAAGCCATGACTAACATGTGGCATATACGCAGATCTTGCTCCACAATACTTGCAAGTTGTTATAGCATCTCTAAACTTAGTAGGAAACCATTCGCCACAATTTCTACAACAGTATGTTACAAATGTTCGTGATGCGACTCCCATCTCTACTAACGCTCCACCTATATCCCAGCCGCTTTTTTCCGGATAGCTAGTGTGCAGGTATAGATATGTTTTTTCTGCTATCTCTTTTGGAGCATTGTCAAGGAACATTCTAAAAGATTTAATAAGCTCTATGAAAAGCTTTCTCTTTTGATTTCTCATTACCGTTCCGACTATAAAGCAATCTTCAGGGAGACCTAGTTCTGCTCTTAGCTTCTTCTTGTCTTCGACGGGCTTGAAGAGGTTAGGGTCTATGCCGGGAGAAGCACATCCGATGACATTTATTTTCCCTCCGGTTTGCTCGGATAGAGTTTTTGTTCCGAACTCTGAGTATGTAAATATGGCATCACAGCTTTCAAATATATCAAGCCACTCTCGTCTCTGAGGTGCCGAATCTACAGTTGGCATCCAAGCCCAATGAAAATAATCTCTATACGGATGCAGAGATAGCCATTTGTCCATCCAAGGGTCTCTATAAGATATTACGATATCTGGCTTAAAATGTAAGCATGTAAGGTCAAATTTCCAGTAGCCAAAAGAGTTTATAGGGCTCGTGTTATATTGCTTTTCCTCCTCTTGATTCATTGGCATGTTGCCATAATAATCCCAAGGAACTGGGTGAGCATGCGCTGGATGACCAAAGCATGCGAATTCGGCAATATCATACTTTCCAGTAGCTACAAGACGACTGATAACTTCCTTGCCATAGGTTCCAAATCCGGAAGCTAAGTGATGAGATTCCGATAATACTAGAACCCTTTTCTTTCTATTGTTCATTTGATTCCCTTATTTTATGTATGGCTCCGTATATTGTTTTTTTAACATACGACTTACTCCTGCCTATTATATGGCATATCTCATCTAGCTTATATCCCATTCTTCTAAGCTCTAACAAATGGCATTCTTCATCGGAGATATTATTTGGACATATTTCCCAAAATGATTCCTTAGAGTTATACCCGTCAGGCTCTGAAGACAGTGTAAGATACCTGCCTTTCTTCAGAGACTTTATCTCCTTTATGATTTCCCACCTAATTGGATTCCATGCATATGTCGATAGCGCTGCACCTTTTTCAACTTGGTACTTTGCTATAGCTTTCCATAAACCTATCCGTCCCGCTTGGGTGTAGTCATCCCTCTCTGTAGCATTCTTTGGTTTAAAAGAATTGACAACAGAAACAACGAGTCCCATATTCTCTTCTATAAGCTGATCCATCTTATACCTTATTATAGCGTAGCTTTCAATCTAACTTCTTAGTTGTTCGGCTCTTTTCAATAAAAAACCGCCTCTTCCTTTATCCCGTGAACCCCTGAGTAGCACAGTGTTGCCTTCATATATCAGCTTTTTATACTTTGCCCACTCATCAGAGAAAACGGTTATATTATCTATCGAGCAACTAGAATCGCTCGCAGTAACAAATGCCATTTTCTGTCCTTTGGCACGCCCATTCTTTATCTTCCACTCCCTTACCCTTTCTATCTGCACAGCTAGGACTATCCCATGAGTGCTCTCGAATCCATTCACAAACTCCTTGCATGAGCAGTTTGACATGTCAGTGTTATATTCATCAACTTTATTGCACGTTAGAGATATTCCAAGATAATCATTTTCTTGTTTGGCTAACCATGAGAATGAATCAGTTAGCGAATAGCCCGGATTACTGTATGAGTTTATTAAGTCTTGCACCACAGGCACTCGGTCTTTTCTAAAGATAGGTCTATTCTTATCCTTGTTCATAGAGGCTTCTACCATGTCTTCCAGACACTCGCTAACGGTACTCCCTCTTTTGTCTAAGGCATAAGATCTGAGCCAAGTCTTTTCTCTTTTGGAAAGCTCTTTTATCACAGAAAATTCATGCATCATCTGTGTTCTAGGTATTTTAAAACAGTCGAAGCATCCTGCTAGTATAAGCGCCTCAAAAGCTTTCTTATTTACAGTGGGGGATACGCAAAGTAAGAAGCAGTTCCAATCGCACTCCATAGGATTTATTCCAAGCTCCTCCATATCCTTCTTCATTTTAGTGAAGACAGATGAGCCGACTCCTTTAACATTAGTTATCCCATAGGTAGGATTATTGTTTATTAGCCCGAACTCTTCGTTCATGTTCGTTATACTAGGAGGCATCACATTTATACCCATAACTTTAGCGTTATTGACTAGCTCCTGCACCTCTAAAAATGTGTCGGGCTTACCTACTGCGTGCTTCAGATAAGAAGTAAAGAACTCTCTAGGGAAATGGGCTTTTGCATACGCTGTCAGATAAGCATTGTAAGCATAACTAACAGAGTGAGATTTGTTAAAAGAGTATCTCTGTGACTTCTCGATCCATGAGAAGATCTCCTCGGCCTCTTCTTTTGTAACAATGCCTTTGCTCTCAGCCTTTTCTAAGAAAGACTTTTTCACCTTAGCCATAACGTCTGTTTTCTTCTTACCAATGGCTTTACGAAGAATATCGGCTTCCTGTAGATCGAACCCCGCAATTTCTGTAGCGATAAGGATCGCCTGCTCTTGGTAGACAAGGATTCCATAAGTGCTCTCAAGGATAGGCCTTAAAGATTCATGAAAGTACTCAACATGGTCTACATGTTTCTTTCTATCTATATAGTGCATCGTCAGGCTTTTGCCTTTTACGATAGCCTCAAGACAACCGGGTCTCATAATAGCAATAAGGTCGGAGAGTTCACTTATATTTCGTGGCTTAGCTTGTTTTGCCAAAGATCTTCCTAGTTGAGACTCTAGCTGAAATACACCTTTTGTGTTCCCTTCACATATTAAGTCCCAAGTCGCACTGCAGTCCAGAGGAAGCTTAGTGATATCGCAATCAAATACTATACCATTGCGATCCTCTTCGAATTCACACCCACAATCAAAACTACGCATTTCTTCTCTTCTTCTCTGCTTTGTATATGTCTTTTCTTAGTTTACTTGTAGAATATCCATATCTAGGATTGTAATGCATCTCATATTTCTTTAACTTTGCGTTATTGCAGTCGGTGAATTCTTTGCCATACCAGTCTACTCCTATAAATCTAATATCAGGTTTTATATATTCTATAAGCTGTTTGAGCTGTTCTTCTGTTTCATATACGCATATCTCATCAATATGAGACACCGCCTGTAGCTGTATAAACCTTTCAAATAGACTTTGTATAGGTTTGTTCTTGTCTTTTCTATCAATAGTAGGGTCTGTCTGCAATCCAACGACTAAATGATCACAATGATTCTTGCAGTCCTTGAGCATTAGTATATGCCCAGCATGCAGCAGATCAAAAGACGAGCAAGTAAAACCTACTTTCATTTCGAGAACGCCCCTTTGAACTTTCCTACGCTTGCTTGTCTTCGATGGAACTTCACGAACTTGACCATTAATTCTGCTTCGTCAATTGTATCAGATAATGCCTCGTGTGCCTGTATGGCTTTCATACCGAAGAACTTTCTGAATGCATCTAGCTTCATGCTGCTTGGTTCGTCTAGGTTCTCAAACCACATGAACAGTATATCCATCATGTCTATCTTAGACACCTCGGAGAAGGGAAGTTTTGTCTTGTATTTCTTTGCCAATCTTCTTGCTATAGGAATGTCAAAATTAATTATATTGTAGCCTGAAGGGATGGGCTCAGTAAACCATTGTCCGGGCTTCTTGTCAACATGATACTTTGAACAGTAGTTACAAAAGTTTTTCCAAACGACTTTTTCGGATTGACCTGATTTCCAATCTTCTATAATCTCTTCTGACGAGACCCCTCTTTGCTTAGCGTGCCAAGCTATCGTATCCTGCCGAGATTTTGTAAAATATTCTTCTGTGTCTATGCCGTCAGGTTTAATAACTGCTTTAAATGCTTGATCTGTCTTCACCTCTAGTGTCCTAGGGTCTACCGGAACGGCAGCTAGTTCAACAGGGTTGCAGGTACTTGGATCTGGGCCATCTGTTTCCCAGTCAAAAACAATAATCCATCTGTTATTCATAATTATCTCCTCTTATTATTATACCTTTAGAATTTCCGAGACATCCATAATCTTGTCTAACATTTTGATCCCTAGAATGTCTAGTTTTAGAAGGCCAACATCTTCGCAGCTAGGGCCTTCAAATCCAGCAAGCATACCCTTCTCTTCTCGATCTATAACCATAGGGCATACATCATATATTCTTTGAGGAGAGACTACAACGCCAGCAGCATGCTTAGACTGAATGATTTTAGTGCCTTCAAGACGTATCGCTTGTTCAAATATTTTAGAGAGCTTACCATTTAAAGACCCGTCTTCACCGACCTCGCACCACTCTCTTAGGCTGTCAGACTTATTCTCTAAAGCCCAAGATATAACCGAGGCAGTTCCAAGC
>CEUO01064120.1_pt1 | contig 22507 bp, 14 predicted proteins | sample 531391 | NCBI WGS metagenome assembly CEUO01 (sample SAMEA2622799, study PRJEB7988) | marine metagenome | isolation source: saline water (ENVO:00002010), including
CTTGACGCTACCATAAGAGCATACGTTTTTAGTGAAGACGAATCACAAGACAAAATGGATGATCTTATTCAAGATATCGAACATGTGATTTATCGTATTGGAGATAATTCTGATAAAGGTATTCAAGAAATCAGTATTTCTAACATATCGGCAGATGAGGGATTATTCACACCATACGGTCTAAGTGAAATCGAAGTTTTAATAGACTATATTTTAGTTTAAAAGGAGAAGAAATATGGCCTCTCTTAATCTACAAAGAAATTCAGAGGTGTTTTACTCGACAGTTGATCTTATTAATGGAGCTGCTGTTACGAGTATGACTAACGAAAACACTTGGAAATTAGAAGTATTAGCAGGATTTGCTGTTTCCTCGTCTGCAGCTACTCAGGATATTACAAGTCTGGAATCAGGCATTACTCCTGATCGCTCTCAACAACGTTTTAATACAGCGATTAATCCTGTTGATTGGAATTTTCAGGTTTATTTACGCCCAACTGGTGTTAGTTCTGGTGGTACTGCGCCAGCAACAGGTGCTGGCACAAATCAAACAGGTAATGTTGTACCTCTTGCTGATTGGTATATGTGGCAAGCTCTTACCTCTAATACAAGTCCTTCTAGTGGAACTACATATACGAGTGTGTGGAAATCTACTGGTGGAAATGCTGGTAAATTAGTAACTACTAATGTAGCAGAGACAAGTGGTTCTCATAGTTCACGAACTAACTTCTCAACTGCCACAGAAAATCATTTGTATTTTAAACTTGATAATGTTATTTACCAAGTTTCTAATGCGACTGTTAATCAAGCCACAGTTGATGCAGGAATTGAAGAGATTGCTACAGTTACTTGGGCTGGTTTTGGTACGACTATGAAAGAGCTTACCGGACTTCCGCGTAATAATGCTGTTTCATGTTTTGGCGGAGTTCTAAACAACGGTACTACTGTGACAGCTAATGCTAATGTTACTGAATTGATTGCTAATACTGGTCCTTCCTTTATGCCTTTCAATGAGATGAATGTTGCAGGAAGTGTTGGAACTAATTCATTTATTAAGAATCGTCTTAGTCAGATTGAGTTTCATCATAAAGCATCAGCTACTGCATCGGACGAAAAGTTTACGTTCCCTGTTACAGCATTAACATTTGATTATAATAATAATATTTCATATTTAACGCCAGAAGAAATGGCTTCTCTTAATGAGCCCATTGGTCAATTTACAGGTACACGTGCTGTTACTGGCTCTGCTACCATGTATCTTCGTACAGGCGATTTAGAAAGTGCAGGCTTCCTTCGTAATATTTCTGAAGATTCACGTACTCAGTCGGCACAGACTTCTAATGCTAATTTAATTATTGGTGGAGCTACATCTGGCGATCCTCAAGTTGCTTTCCAACTTGATGCATGTCAGTTTGAGTTCCCGGTAGTCGCTACAGAAGATGTTATTTCTATGAGTGTTAACTTTGTAGCACAAGAAACTACCGCTAATAAAGGCGATGGTGGAGAAGTAACAATTTTTGCTGCTAAATCGGTAGCATAATAATTTTTGAGGGGAAAAACATTTTACAGAGAGTGCCCGTCGGCTTGCGATTCATAGGTTTCCCCTCACCTTACGAAAAGCATATTAACCGGCGGGCACTCATTTTATGAGGGGAAAATTATGAGTAAAATTAAAAAATTAATTGCCAAGGAGACTACTTCTTGGGTTGAATTTCCAGAGATTGATGATTTTAAAATTGAATTAGTTTATCTTAATAGAGATGAGTTGACAAAAATTAGAAATCGTTCATTAACTTTTAAATTCAATAAACGAACTCGTCAACGTGAAGAAGAAGTTGACAATGATAAATTTTTAGAGGCTTATGCGGAAAAAGCAATCAAAGGATGGAAGGGGCTAAAAGCAAAACATTTGCCTGTTCTTTTCCCTGCTGACATTTCAAATATGGACCCTGAAGAAGAAATCGAGTATGATGAAGAAGATGCTTTGGAATTACTAAAGCAATCTACTATTTTTGATCAATTTATTACTGATTGTATGAATGATTTCGAAGCGTTTTCTAGGAAGAAAGAGGAAGAAGACGTAAAAAACTAACGGAATACCTTCGTAATGAGTTTTTTACTGGAGGTATGAATTTAGAACAGTATTTAGATATGTGTGAGCAAATGGGTTGGGAGCCAAAAGAGAGTGAGATTCCTAAAGATCCCTCAGACTTATCTTATAATGTTCAGTGTGCTTTAGTTCTTTTTAACTCTCTTCCTGATATTGTTGAAGGTATGTCTGGAACTTGGATGGGTAAAAATTATTCTGGTCTAATTGATATTATGAATATTTTTAGTATGGATAATAAAAAAGAAGTCTTTAATCTACTTAAAGTTGCAGAAGGAGAAGCTTCAAAATACTACGCTGAGAAACAAAAGCAGCAAGAGTCTTTAAATAAAGCGAAGAGAGGAAGATAAGTGGCTGGTAAGATAAAACAAGTTTCAGAACTTGAGTTTAAAACAAAAGGCGCTAAAAAAGTTCAAGCAGAAACTGAACAAGTTGGTAAAGGTGTAACTCGTCTTGGACAAACTAGCGCTTCTGCTGGACGTCAATTCTCTGCCCAAGCTAATGGTTTGGGAGGATTAGTTGCTGCATATGCTGGCGCAGCTGCTAATGTTTTTGCTTTACAACAAGCTTTTGCTGCTTTACAAAGTGCAGCACAATTTGAACAAATTATCGCTGGTACAAATACTCTTGCAAATGCTGTTGGGTCCAGTGGTGAAGTTATACTTAAAAAAGTGCAACAAATTACAAATAGTCAAATAACATTAGCTGAAGCAGCTAGATCAACAAATATTGCGTTATCTGCAGGATTTAATCAAGAACAAATTGAAGGATTAACTCAAGTTTCTCTTAAAGCTTCTAGGGCTTTGGGTAGAGATTTAAATGATGCTATAGTTAGGTTAACACGAGGCACTGCAAAACTTGAACCAGAACTTCTTGACGAACTTGGTATCTTTACGCGAATTGCTCCTGCTACTGAAGCGTATGCAGCGAGTGTTGGTAAGTCTGCCTCTCAACTAACAGAATTTGAACGTAGACAAGCTTTTGTTAACGCCGCTATTGAAGAAGGTGAACGCAAATTTGGTAAAGTTAATACCACTATCCCAACAACAGCAGAAAAATTTGAAGCTTTAAAAGCTTCTGTACTAGATTTAGCCACACAAATAGGTAGTTTTATTGCTGAAAAATTAGTACCTTTAGCTGACTTTTTTACCAATAACATTGCTGCTCGATTAGCCTTGTTCGGTTTTTTACTAAGACAAATTGGTAGTGTCGCCATAGGTCTTTTTGCTGCTCAAGCAACAAAAGCTTTTGCAGGAGTGGGAGCAGGAGTCGAACGTCTGGTGGGGCGGATAGCGAAACTTGGTCCTACACTTGAGGAACAACGAAGTAAATTAAGTGGTATTGGCGCTGGATTAGGCGGTAAAGATTTTAATTTAGGTAGGTTATCAAAATCAGGAAAAGAAACTATTTCTCCTCTTGTAAAAGACGCACGAGACAAAAAACTAGGAGTAATTGGTGCTAATCAATTAAGTAAGGCATTAGAAAAAGAAAGAAAGCAATTAATAGAAAATAGAAAAGCTCTTCTCGCAAAAGCAAACGCAGCTAAAGCTGCGGGTAGATCTACTAAAGCATTAACAAAAGCATTACAAGCGAATAAAGCTGCAATGACTCAAACAAGAGTTGCTGCTAAATTAGTTAAAACAGAATTAGGTGGACTGACAGGTGTTTCAGGTAAATTAGTTCCAGTTATTGCGAGATTAGGCACTGTTTATAGAGGTCTTGGAAAAGCTACGAGATTTGCAGCGAAAGGTTTAAATATTTTTGCGCTTGCAATCACTGCTCTTGTTGCTGGCGGCGCTTCTGTTGCAGCACTTTTTAATAAAACTCAAGAACTTAATCAAATAATGCAGGCTCTTGGACAGACAATGGGAGCTATTTTCGGACAAGGAGCCTCAGAGGAAGCAAAAAAAGCTGCTGCCGCAATTACAGGTAACATAGTCGCTCAAGATGCGTTTATTAAAAGTATAGGAAATACTAGCAGAGTTGCTGAAACTTTGGGACAAAAATTTATATCTAATGTTACCTCAGAATCTGTATCAAAAACAATTAACGAAGTTGCAGCCGACGCTTTTGCCGCAATTCGTAAAGGTAAGGGAGCGGCACAGGCCGCTAAAGACGCAGGAGACTTTGTTGTAGGAAGTGTTTTTGGTACTAAAGCCTTAATAGGCGTTGATAAAAAGTTTGCTGATAATTTACGAGAGGTAACGGCAAAAGCTATAGCAGCAGTTGCTAATGATCCTAACTTAAATTTAATTCAAGCTATTATAGAAAGAACTGGTGCTGCTGGTGTAGATGTACAAAAACAGTTTGTAGACCTTGGAACAGCACGTCTACCAGAAAACATGGGGGAAACGGGAAAACGAACAGGGGGAAGCGGAGTACAATTTGAATTTACTGAAGGAGGGTTGATCAACAACGATAACCTTAGTCGTCTTGATACATCTTTTAAAGTAACTGAAGATATTGGTGTTGCTTTTGCGCGAATTAATGATCAACAAAGACAGTTTAATGAAGGATCTTTATCTGTTGTTCAATCACAAAGTGCTGTTAAAACTATTAATGAAGATATTGAAAAAATAGAGGCAGCTATTACTAAGCAACTTAAAGGTCAAGATGGATTTCTCCAGCAAACGTATGATAAATATTTAAAAATACTTAAAGTTAATGCTAAGATTTTAACAGGACAAAACGAAAGAAAAATTGCCTTAGATGCAGAGTTAAAATCTACTCGTTCTGTGTTTTCAGCTGAGATTAAAGCAGCTCAAAACTTACAAATATATAGAAAAGAAGATGGTTCAATGATCATGAATGCTAATGATCTTCGAGCTGCACAGCTAAGACGGCAGCAAGAGATATTTGAGCTTGGTAAAAAAGAGCTTCATCTTATGAGAACAAATAAAAAAGCATTTGAAGGTCTTGATGATGCAGAAAAAGATGCTGCTAAAGCAGCATTAGTCGCTGAGCAAGTATTGACTGGGGCTCGAATTAAGTCTCTTCAATTAATTCAAAAAACAAATGAGGAACTTACAAAACGAGAGCAAGGACTTTCAAATCAGATTGCAACTAAAGAACTTTCAAATCAACTAAAAACACTTCAGCAAGAATTAGCTGTAAGAAAAAGTATTGTTGCTCTTCAAAAATCTCAAAATGACTTAGCTGCTCAGGCTACAGAACATGCCCGAGAAGCAATTGATGCCATGCGAGAGATGAATCGTTTTAGGGCTGATCAGGGAGGTCGCAATTTACAAACTATTCTTGACTCACAAGCAGGAGCTTTGTTTAGTCCAGGAGAGCGTAACCAAATTCAAATCCAAGTTGAAACTAAAAATTTAGAAAGATTTATCCAAGATCAAAGAGAATTACAAGCGAGAGCAAGAGACGATCAAAAAACACAACTTGCAAATTTAGCTCAAGAAAGAAAAGACCTAGAGGCTATAAGGAAAAAAGAGGACGAGGTGTTTGCAAAACAAGCTGAAATAGCCCAAAAACAAGCCGACATTGCAGAAGCAAACTCAAAGTTAGAAACAGAGTTGATGCAAAAAAGATTTGAAGCAATTCAGAAACAAGCTAAAATTTTTGATCAACATGTTGAGGGAATGGCTAGAGTTATTGCATCTGCTGAAATCGCTAGAGAAACTGCTACAGGTGATATAACACCATCGCAAAGAAAGATTATGTTAGCTCTAAGAACCACGGAAATTGCCGGAACCAGTGATAGAAATTTAGCTGGTAAAACTGATATGTCAAATCTTGTTAAATTGCAAGAAGCATTAAATAAATTACGTGGTGAAGAAGCAAAAATAAATAATAGCGCAAGGGAGCAGTTTACTAGAGATATTACACGTAAGATAGAAGACAATGAGCTAACTAAGAAAGAAGAAGAGGCTAAACAAAAATTAGCTAATACTGTTGCGCAGGCAAATTTAGAAATAGCTGAAGCAACAGATGCATTTAATCAATTAACAAAAGCAGCGGCTATAAATGCTGATAAAGGATTAACAGTTGCTATTGCTGGACTTGAAAGTTTTGCGGAAAATGCTAAAACAAGTTTAAATAGTATGTTTACGGCTATTAGAGAAGGTACACTTACTGTAGAAAACTTTAAACAGGGTTTTAAAGACTTTATATTTAATATTGTTGAAGACATTCAAGCTTCTATTACAGAAGAATTTATCGTAAAACCATTAAAAGAATCTTTAGCTGGAGGGATAAAAGACTTATTTGGTATTGGTGGAGAAACTAAAGGTGCCGATAATGCTAAAGTAGATGCTGATGGTAACTTACATGTGGTTGAGAAAGGAGGTAGTAGTGTAGTAAATTCTGCCGAAGCGGCGATAAACGAGTCAGGTGAGACACTGAAAAAAACAGCTGATAATACTGCATTTAGCTTTAGTGGTATGTTTGAAAAAATGAAACAATCTACTAATCCTCTAATTTCTTTATTTGGTTCTTTAGGTAGCGTTGTTACACAAGCAATTTCTGGGCTTGGTAGTTTTGCTAGTAGTTTACTTCAAGGAATAACAGGGGTAGGGGGAAGTGGTGCAGCTAGTGGTTTTGGTAGTTCAATTGTTAAAGGATTCGGCTCTTTATTTGGACAAGGAGGAGTAGATTTATTTACTGTCGGTAGTTCTGCAGGAAGTCCATTTTTTGCACCGCCTGGTATATTTGCTAGCGGTGGTTATGTCCGTAAAATGGCAGCAGGTGGAATGATGCGAGATCGTGTGCCTGCCATGCTTGAGCCGGGTGAGTTTGTTATGCAGCGTAAAGCTGTAAATAGAATTGGTGCTGATAATCTATCTGCAATGAACGGTTCAGGCGGTATGCCAAACATTTCGGTTGAAGTGAAAAACGAAGGTACACCAAAAGATGCACAAGCTAGTGTTAAACCGCAAGTAGATGTTAATAAAATGGTTGTTGAAATTGTAACTCGTGATATTCGAAATAATGGTCCTATTCGTAAGACCTTAAGAACTGGAGCTGAGTAATGGCTACTTATCCTGATGATGCAACTATATCACAAGAATCTTTTTCAGTAGTATCAGAAATTAAGTATACTAATACAGGAAGTGATACTGAATTTACTCTTGATTCTTCTGCAACATTTACAGGTGAAGTTATTGCTATTGCTGATGGTATTACACAAGCAACTGACTCTTATAGTATAACATCAAGTGGAGATTCAATTACTTTTACTACAGCTCCTAATGCTTCAAATTTAACACTAAAAGTTGTAAGTGTACCAGCTAGATTTAGAATTAATAGAACTATTGATGATGCAAGAGCTGTAGACTATAGTAATACCTCTGCTACAGTTGTTGATTCAAATACTTTTTTAATCAACGGTAATACAGAATCTTTTGCTCTTCCTGCTGGTTCAAACGCATCAACAGTAAATGAATTATTTGTATATGTTAGTGGTGTTTATCAAGATGGTACTGCATACACATATCCAAGTGTAGTTTACGGAGTTGATGGTATTGATATTGGTGATAATACTGCGACAAAATTACTTTTAAATTTTAATGGATCTGATGCAGCTACTTCAACAACAGATGCAAGTCCTTCTAGTCATACCATTAGTTTTGAAGGTAATGCACAATTAGATACTGCAGCAAAACAATTTGGTACAGCTTCTCTATTATTAGACGGTACAAATGATGCAGTTAATATTGCTGCTAGTAATGATTTTGATTTTTCTGATGATAATTATACTTTAGAATGTTTTGTGCGACCAGCAACAGGTGCTTTTAGTGCAAATACAACTGTTTTATCAAGAACTAAAGATGCAAGCAATTTTTATCGTTTAGATTTACTTCCTAATGCAAACTTTTCGTTTTCGTATATGAATGCAGGTACAAACCATATTGTAACTGGTGGTAATGCAAATGGTGGGATATTTTATCATGTTGCTGTATCTTATAATCATGCGGATAGTAATCTTGCTTTATATGTTAATAATGTAAGAGTTCAAACTAATGCTTTTTCTGTATCTAATCATGCAGTTATGGTAGATGCTCCTTTACAGATTGGGAATGCAAATTTATTAGCACAAGACTTTAGCGGTCATGTTGACGCTCTTCGTGCATCAAAAAGTTTAAAATATAAAACAGCAGGTATCGTTGCAATGAATACAGAACCAACAGTTATTGGTGGTGGGGCACTAGGTTCTTTACAATCTACTGATAAACTTACTATTCGTACTTTTGGAATGTCTGTTGTTACAAATGATCGTTTTAATTCTATGGCAGATAGAAAACCTGATACAGGATTTCAAACTCAAGAAAAATTTGAATCATCTATTTTTACTAGTCAAGCTGGTTATGAAAAACGTAGACTTAAAAGTAGGCGATCAAAGCGTAATTATACATTAACATATTCAAACATATCTGGTATTGAAAGAACAGCTATTGAAGAATTTTATCGTGCAAGAAGCGGCGATTTTGAATCTTTCACTTTTGACTTGTCACATTTAAATGATTCTGGTACACTTAATACAAGATTTGATGGTCCTCTTGATATTCAACAAGTTTTATCATCTGGATCATCTTTAACAGAAAATTTTTATACTGTTTCTTTTAAATTACAAGAGGTTTATGATTAATGTCTGCTAGAAACTATGACGTAATTCTTAACTTTGCCACATCACCGAATGAGGTAGGGGCTTTTGAAGCAGGTAATACATTAGTAGGTAATACTACAGGTACTGTAGGTATAATTGCAAATGTAGATTTAACTGCAAATACCATTAAAGTAAAGTATTCTAATACTTTTACAGAGTTTAAAGCTTCTGAAAATGTACATTCTAATGTTGCAACTACTAGAGTTTTAAATGTTGATTTTAAGTATTCTAATGCTAATGCAACTGGTGCTGTTGTAAATGAAGTAAACTATGCAGCACTTAATCCAAAATTAGAAGAAGCGCGTTTTGCTATTCGTACAGCAGGAAATGCTTTTTCAGCATCATTAGAAGCCGCTAGTAAAGATACTGATCATACTAATGCAGTTATTCTTCCTGTAGAAGCTAATAATAAAAACGAAATAACTGTTATTTTAAATAATGCTATTGTACATCCTGATCAGTATCTTTGGACAGGTGACTTAGCTGCTAATGCAGATCAACAAGCTTCTTTTGGTGGAAATGTTCAATTAAATTCACAAACAGTATTTAATGTTACTCCGATGTTTGCTAATGCAATTGTCTTTAAAACTGAAAGACTTGCTCCTGATGTTAATGTTACTGTCCGCGTTGATACAGCTAATTTAAAATCTACAGCATTTGAACCTGCTGTTTTTACAGGAAATACAACAACAGCTATAAGTCCTAGAATTGCTTCTATTTCTAATTCTCCTTATATTAAAGAAAAAAATGCTTTTACTCAGAATCCAATTGTTCGTTTAATTAAAATTTATTATCCAGGTGAGTGGTATCCCCCCAATAAAGCAGGTAATCCTACTCTTCAAGGAGAAGGACTATCATGGCCTGTTAATTTTCCGTTTAGTGTTGCAGAGATAAATGGCGATATTATAGCAGATATTAATTATAATGTAACATATGATGGTGATAGTTATCAACCTTATCCATTAAATGTTTCTGCGATGGAGCAAAAAAGTGATGGAGAAATTAATGAAGTAACAGTAACTTTATTTAATTTTGAAAATACAATTAGTGCTTTAATTGAAGATCCTTTTATTGCTGGTAATAATAAAAATAATTCAGCAATGGCAGTTGTTAATGGAGAAATTGTTAATGGTATTGATCCTAGAAGTATAAATGCCGACCCAGAGGACTTAGGCGACCCACACGCAACAGATTTATCTAATACAGCTAATTTATCTGCTAATATTTTACAAACTTTACGCAATATTCAAGTAGGCGGAACTAATGTTTATGATTTTAGCACAACAGTTACATCGACTTATGGTAAAGAAAATGCTGCTTGGACAAGAGATGAAGTTATTAGCGCTGACGGAGCAAAAGAGGCAAATTGGGATGAGAAAAAATTAGACTCTCGTGATTTACTTGGGGGTGTTGTTGAAATTAAATCTACTTTTGCTAATTTTTTAGATTTTTGGCCTGAGTATTCAACTGTTAAATCTATTCTTGGTAATGCTTTTGAGATGACAACTACAATGCCTTATCGAGTTGGAGATAATGTAAAAAGTTCAAAAGGAGACACAGAAGCAACTATTGAAGGAATTGAGGAAAATAGATTTTTATTTTTAAGTAATGATTTAGCTACAGGTACTACTATAGGCGATCCATTATACATTATTAATGTAGATGCTGATCCTGAATCTTTTTTAGAAGATGTATTTAAGATTGAAAGTTTAGATGGACTTAATGATGTTACTGCATCTTTTACTTTAGCTTCTTGGTTACAATATTTTAAATTTGTAGTACCAAAAAGAAAATATTATAAAAATACATGTCAATGGGAGTATAAAGGACCAGAATGTCAGTATCCAGGGCCTGGACAGCTTTCTATTCCTGGTACAGATTTAAAAAGTAATGCTGATTCAATTCACGCAAATAACGCAGTTGCTTCATCTCCTCAAGACGATGTATGTGGTAAAAGTTTATTATCGTGTCAAGTTAGAAATAATGATATACATTTTGGAGCATTCCCTGCAACTGGTAGAACAATTCCGAGACAATAATGATTAAAGGCTGTATTCTTCCGTGGATGCATTTATATGGAGATGTTAAAGGTCAATATAATCTTTGTTGTCATATTTCTGATTTGGATAATAGTATAGGCACGTATAAAGAACCTATTTCCTCAATTTTCAATAATGAAAAATATAAAAAAATACGAACTCAAATGCTTTCTGGTGATGTTCCAAAAAGATGTAAAAAAGCTTGCTATGATATTGAAGATTTAGGAGGAGAATCTAATAGACAACAAGTTAACAAACGTTTTGTAAAGTTTGCAAAGTTACAAGATCATACTAATGAAGATGGGTCTGTCTTAAATCATCCTATTTATTTAGATATAAGATTTGGTAATAAATGTAATTTTAAATGTCGTATCTGTGGGCCTTATGCTTCTTCTGCTTGGTTTAAAGACTCCCATAAAATTTCCCAATTTAATAATACTTCAAAACAACTAGAAGATTATTATACTGATTCTCCTGATTTTTGGAAATATTTAGATAAAATTAAAAAATCTGTAAAATATTTTTATTTTGCTGGTGGCGAACCTTTATTGATGGATGGTCATTATAAATTATTAGAATGGTTTATTGATAATAATAAAACTGACATTGAATTAACTTATAATACTAATTTAAGCACTCTTACTTATAAAAACTATGATGTTTTTGAGTTATGGAAGCACTTTGACAATATTTCTCTTTGGCCGAGTGTTGATGGATATAAATCTCATTGTCAATATAGTAGAACTAATTTTAATTGGAATATCTTTGAAACTAATTTATTAAAAGTTAAAAAATATGTAAATACTGTGAGCTGTACTACATCAATTTATAGTATATTAACAACGCCTGAATTGATAGCTCATATGAAATCTTTATATATTTCAACATATTTAAGCGTACTTGATACTCCATATCATTTAGATATGAGATTATTACCTAAAAATATTAAAAATCATATAAATAAAAAATTTGATTTACTTATTAAAAAAGTTCCTTTTAATTTAATCGAATTAGATAATATAACAAAAACTCTTGATTACTTAAATAAAGATATAGAAGATAAAGATATTTTATTAAAAAAATTTAAACTATATAATGAAGAAGTTGATCATCTAAATAATACGTCTTTTGTAAAAATTTATTCAGAGCTAGCAGAATGGTACGAGAAAATATAGTTAAATATATAGGTATTTCTCATTCATATGAAGGAATTAATTGTATAACTTTAATTCATGAATTTTATAAAAATGAATTAAATATAGATTGTATAGCAGCATTGATTCCTGATAATATTGAAGAAGTTGGAAGACGATGGGTAAAGAAATTAACTCTACCTCAAATTGAAGAATGGGCATTAATACATGGTACAAAAGTTAACTTGACAGATGCACAAGATTTTGATGTAATTGTATTTAAATCTGTTAGGTTTCAAAGACCAATACATTTTGGTATGTTTTTAAAACCGTGTCATATGTTACATCTTGAAGAGGGGAGAACATCAAGATATGAAACAATTACAAACGAGTGGGCAGCCTGTTTCCATGCAATCTACAGACATCACTCCTTGGTATAATAAATACTTAGATTTTCCTTATAAACATTTAGGTAATGATATTAAAACAGGAATTGACTGTTTTAATCTTTGTCGATTAGTTTATAAAGAACAATTAGGTATAGAAATACCTTATGATACAGCTGATTGGTGTAATATAGTAGATGAAGATTGGTATAATAAAACACAAGATAGACCTTTTGATAAAGGTGGTACTGAAGCATATGGATGGAAAAAAACTAAAGAACTTGAAGAATTTAACATTATAACAATGTCTATTGGAGCAACTAATGTTACTAATCATTGTGCATTATACTTAGGAAAAAATAAAATGCTACAAACAATGATTGATCATAAAAGTTGGATTGCTCCTTATGGTAGATGGTATAAAAATTTTACTGTGGGGATATATAAATGGATTGGTATGCCAAATTAATTGAGGATATGAATAATCATGCTTTAAGAGACTATCCTCTTGAAGCATGTGGAATAATTTTAAAAGATTTTACTTATGTGCCTTGTAAGAATATAAGTGATTATCCAAAAGACACTTTTATATTAGACCCATCTGTATTTATAAAATATGATGAACAGATTTGGGGGATTTTTCATTCTCATCCAGGAAGTGATCAACCAATTCCAAGTCAAGATGATAAAATTAGCGCAGCATTTCAAGAGTATAAATTTTTAGTTGGCTTCAACATGAAATTTTTTATATACTGGATGGATAATAAAATTGATGCTCTAAAATTTGAACCTTTTAAGGAGAAACACTGTATTGTTAACAATTAAACCTGTAGGGTCTATGAAATCTTTTTTTGACAGTGATGAATATACGATTGATGTAAAAAATTGCATTGACGTAATTTTGTATATTCAAGCTATGCACCCTAAATTAGGTTTATTTATGAAACAGGCGCACGCTTTACAAACATTTGAGGATTTTTGTTTTTTAGATGCTGAAAATAAAATTATTGATCCTCAACTATTTCCTTATCATAAATTCAAAGAGGATGATATACTTTATATAGCTCCTGTAATAACAGGAGCTGGAGGTAGAACAGGTACATTTATTATGATCGCAGCGCTTATTGCAATCACAATTGCTGCTCCTTATCTTGCTCCGGTAACTACGCAAACTGCTGCTGCAGCAGCTAAAATGCAAACTGCTTTTGTTGCAGCTCAATCAGCTTTTACTTTAACAAGTATAGTAACAAACATAGCGATAAGTTTAGCTATGAATTTAGTTATGTCCCTCTTTACATCTACACCAAAAGCTAGAACCCGAGAAATAACAAAAGATTCTGGTACTCGTTCACAAAATGACGCTTTTGGATCTTTAGTAAATAACACAGTAGCAGGCACGCCTATAGCTTTAAATTACGGGCAAATGAGAGTTGGTGGACAATTTTTAAGTGGATATATTTTAAGCCAACAACACGCACAAAATGATGCTCCAAGCATTGCACAAATATTTGATGCCAATCAAAGTCCTCTATCTGCTGAAGCGGAGGAGGCTGCATAATGTTAGTTACTCTTAAGCCTCATTCAGTTTTTAATAAGTTTTTTGATGAAAAAGAATATAAAATTGAAATAAATACTTATTATGATATTGAATTTTATTTAGCAAGTATGCATCCACGTTTTAATGCTTATATTTCTAAGATTAAACAAGGTTTGAGTGCTGAATCTTTTACATATGTAACAGAAGATTTTAAAACAATTAAAAGAGATGAGTATATTCTAAAGAAACCAAAAGAAGGAAGTACTATCTATATTGCACCTGTAGTAACTGGAGGTGGTGGAAAAAAAGGGTTTTTAATTGCCGCTATAGGTCTTGCAATAGTTGGTGGTTTTGCAGCTAGTGGTTTTCTTGCAGCTGGTGGCGGTAGCGCTCTGGAGCTAGGCGCAGCTGGTTTTCAAGCTGGTATGTTTGGTGGCGGCGGCAGCGGAAGTTTTTTAGCGAGTATTGGTTCCGCTATGTCAGGTATTCCAAGTTTTATTAAAGGTATTGTAGGTAATTTAGCAATTTCTTTAATAACTTCTTTATTTACTTCAAGACCTAAAGGTAAATCAATTCAAGTTGCTAAAGATTCTGGTACAAGAACAGAAAATAATATTTTTGGTTCTTTACAGAACACAACAGAACCAGGAACAGCTATTGCTCTAAATTATGGTCATATGCGAGTTGGTGGGCAATTTTTAAGTGGATATATTTTAAGTCAGCAACATGCACAAAATGATGCCCCAAGTATTGCACAAATATTTAATGCTAATGAATCACCTTTAGCATCGGAAGCGAGAGCAGAAGAATGACAGCGCTAAAACAATATACAATTTATGATGGGCAAAAACTTCCTCACGTTAGGGGGTCAAAAGGTTGTTTTATAGGTGGAACTCAAATTTCAATGGCAGACGGAAGTAAAAAAGCTATTGAGAGTATTGTTATAGGTGATTTAGTTTTAGCTTTTGATAAAGAAGGTAATCTTGGTCCTGCTAGTGTAACTGAAACTTTTAAACATGAAGATGATCAATTTATAAAATTAATTCACTGGAATGGTGAAATTACTACTACACCAAATCATTGGATGCTATTAGAAGATGGATTATTTCTTGAGGCAGGTAAGTTAATTGCTGGAGAAGATCAACTTGTAACAGAAGAAGGAAAAATATCACCTATAGATGAGATTGTTCCAGCACCTTCTGCTACAAGTTATAATTTTACTGTTTCAAAACAACATACATATATTGCTGATAATATTCGTGTACATAATAAAGGTGGATCTAAAGGTGGTGCGGCTCAAGGTGGTGCTGTAGAAGATCCGAATAATAAATTTTCTACTGATATGATGTTCACTACCATTGGGTTTGGAGAAGGGCCAGTATATAGAATTAATGCTAATGGTCCTCAAGATATCGAAATTCAAGATGGAAATATTGATGATTTAATTAATCTTGATGGTGATGGTCTTGAAAATACTGTTTTGTTTAAAACATTAACTAATACGGGAACTGTTACTCAACCTGCACTTCGTGTTTTTGGAGAAGAAATTGCTACTCCTCAAAATTTTACATCTCCTGTTAAACTTAAAAAAGGTAATGTAGCAGGCATTCCAGAATCAAAAGTTGAACTTCAAGATACTAGTGCTCAAGCATGGGATGCTCTTCGTTTTGCATTTGAATTACGAGGTTTAATTAATCAAGATGATAAAGGTAATATTAGAGGGCATTCTGCAAGCCTGTCCATTGAATTATTTAATAGGACAGGCACACAATCTATTATGCCTGATGGTGAACCGCACATTGAAGAAATAAGTGGTAAAACTAATACTTTATTTAGATTTGATGTTACTATTTTGATTCCAGAGGAACATCGGTCTGATGACGGATATAAATTTACAATTAAGAAAACGTCAGATGACAGTGATTCTTCAAAAATTCATGATGAAATAAGTGTTAAAGGTTGGACAGAAATTGAATTTAAACGTCAAGCATATCCTAGAACAGCACATATAGGATATGCAATTAAAGCTCATTCTGAACATGTTGGTGGTGTTCCTAATTTTACTTCAATGGTTAAAGGCTTATTGGTGAAAGTTCCTTCTAACTATAATCAACCAATTCTAGAAAGTGGTGAAATTGATTGGAGAGAAATAGAAGTTGTTGATGGAGGTTCGACCGGTAATTCTTATCAAGAAAATGGATATTCATTACAATTTAGTGGTCCAGAGACAAAACTTACTGGAAATAATCCCCAAATTTACGTAGGAACTTGGGATGGTACTTTTATTTTTAACTGGACACAAAATCCTGTTTGGATTGTATATGATATATTAACAAATACTACTTACGGTTTAGGAATACCAGAAGATGTAATTGATAAGTTTAAATTTTATCAAGTTGCACAATATTGTGATGCTTGTAATGTTGAAACAGGAAAATTTGAAGGTATAACTGCATTAAGTGATGGAACTTTTAGGCATAAACCTCGTGGAAAATTTGCAACAATTAGAGAAAATCAATTTGGTTTAACTATTGACACTCAAATTGTAGAACGCAGATTTACTTGTGATATTACTATCTCAGATCAAGGACAAGTAATGGATATTTTAAATCAAATTACTTCTATTTTTAGAGGTGCTTTGGTTTATAATATGGGTAAATTAACTCTTGCAGTAGATATGCCTGATGAATTACCTGTTGCTATGTTTAACGAAACAAATATAAAAGATGGTTCATTTCAAATTTCGGGTATTAAAGAAAGTGACATTATTACTGCTGTTGATGTAAGCTATATTGAACCAACTAATCACTATAAACGAGAAACAGTTAGAATTGATACAGTAGATAGGAATGATGGTAGAGATAAAAGTGCTTTAGAAAATTTATCGACTCTTGATCTAATTGGTGTAACTCGTAGAAGTCAAGCATTACGTTATGCTCAATATCATATTGCTGCTTCTAGATATTTACGACGTAGAGTTGAATTTACTACTAGTATTGAGGCAATTAATGTTTCTCCAGGAGATGTAATATCCGTATCACAAAAAATGAATGGTTTAGGTTTTGGGTTTGGCGGAAGGATAAGAGCTAATTCTTTAGTTGAAAGTTCCGCTGTTAATAAAGCTCAAGTATTTTTTGAATATTTTACGGAACCTACTATTCCAACTACTTTTTTCACACAAAATACTAATCCTCTTGCAATGAGAATTTATAAAACAGATTCTGACAGAGTTGATTTATATTTAATTGCTAATAATGAATTTGATTTAATTACAACACAAATATCTAAAGAAGCTACCTCTAATAGTACTATTACTTCAAATGCTAATGTAAATTTTGGTATAGATGCTGCTAATGTAAAAGTTACACATATGTTTAATGTAGTTACAAAAGTTTTTGATGCATTTTCAGCTTTTCCAGCAAATGCTGCTCCTGCAAAAGGTGATATCTGGATGGTTGGTGAAATGACTAACCCAGGAGTTCCAACTGCATCAGCATCAGATGTTTACACTAATAAAGCAGGCAAATTATTTAAAGTTACAGGTACTAATAGAACAGATGCGCATGAAGTTGAAATTGAAGCAATTGAGTATGTTTCAAATGTTTTTGTAGATTCTGATGAATTTATTGATTATACTCCTACTGCATATACAGATATTTTATCACCATTTACTCCTCCTCCTGCTCCTGATTTTCAATTACGTCCTTCTCCTAGAAGAACAAGTGATGGTAGTGTAGTAATTGATGTTCTAGTTGATACTTTTACAGATCGCACAGACTATCCTTTAAATATAAGTACAGATTATTTTGCTTCTTTTCCTGATGTTACACAAAAAATAACAAATTTGACATCTACTGTAGGAACTATTCCTCCTACATTTAAACTTGGAAACTCCGCTGGTTTAGCAGAATCATTAACACCTGCTATTTTATCTGGTAAAAATGGTTTTAGTGGGACACTTGGTGAACTTCGTTTATTATGTAATGCTGTATCAGAAACTGCTGCTGGTGGAGGTGATTCAACACAGTTTATTGAGTTTACTCTTGAAGGATTAAATGTTGCTTTTGATTTTAATTTTAATAAACATATACTTAATGTTAATGATTCTGCTGTTTTTCAAGGATTAAAAGGTATTGATCAAATAGGATTTCCTGCGTTAGAAAAAGCTAATACAGGCGCACCTTTTGGTTTTGTAGGACACAATCCACGAACAGTACAATTTGCTTCTCCTATTTTAGGATTTAATTCAAATGGAACCTCAACTAATGCTTCTTTAACAATAGCGCAAAATAAACTTATAATAGATAATCCTACTTCAACAGATAGTACAACCCGGTTATTTGAAAAAATTCCTTCAGCTCCTTTTTATGTAACAATTAATCAATTATTAGATACAAGATTTTATGCAAATAATAATTTTTATGTTTCTGGAACATCTTATGAGTATTCTCGAAATAATACAGTTTCTTTAATTAATCCTGTTGGAACTGCTATTTCTGCAGCTAAAACTTCTCATGTTGAGCCTTTAGAGATAGTTCCACGGGATAAAGGATTTATAACTGCTTTTGTAGATGGACAAGAAATTTCTGATTCTTCTTTTCTTTTACACAAAGGACAATTTCCTGCAAATGTAGAATTTTTATCATTAGCAAGTGATGCTTCAACAGTTAGAGTTGTTGTAGATCATTATACAGTTCCAACTATTGAAGTAGGTGATAACGTACAGTTTACTGCTGGTAATGTATTTCCAGTTATTGCAACTAGCTATAGTCCTGCACAAACTACAAGTAATCAATATACTAGTAATGCTGTAATGACTGCTAATAATATTTATACTATTACAACAGGAGGTGATTCTCCAAAAGCAAATGTTGGTGGGCGTACTTTCTTAAATATTTCACCAGATGTAACTGGTACTGTAGGTAATGTTAGTGGTTCTAGTTTTACTTTAGACTACGATCCTTTTACTTTTCCTGGGTCGTTTAATCTTGCAAATAATGGTGTTTATGATTTATCTTTAGGAAGTGATTTTGCTCCAATCTTTTTAACTGAAGATAGACGTATTCCTGATGTAAGAGTAGGACCTATCTCTGTTAAAGCCAGAAATAGAAACTTTCAGGGGAGAACAAGTCCTTTTACTGTAAGAACAATTATTATTGAAGAAATTCCAATTCAAAAAGTAACAGGACTGGTAATTACTGAATCTTTATTTATTGATAAAAATCAAGGAGTTTCTGTTCGTGCTACTATAGAATTTAATCATATAACAGGACAAGAAGTTACAGATTATGAAATTTCTTATAAAGTTACAGGTCAACTACAAGATTTAACTGCTTTTAATACTGTAAAAGTATCTGCTGCTGGTGTTGATGATGATGGAAAAATAAGATTTACAATTAATAATATTGATCGTGGTGATAGTGCGACTTCTAATCAATTAACAGTAAGAGTAACACCATTAAATAAAGAAATTCGTGGGATTACAGCGGAAAAAACTCAAGATATTGCAGGAAAATCAGCTAAACCTAAAAATATAATTAATCTTTCTGTAGGACAAAGCACTGACCAAATAACTCTTGTTTGGCAATTCCCTGATGATATTGATCTTGATTTAAAAGAGGTCGTAATTCGAAGAAGACCAGGAGAAGTAGCTGCTACAAATGCTAATTTTATTATAGCTGCTCCTCTTGTTACAGTTTCAGCAGGTGTTAACCGTAAATCAGTTCCTATTGATACTTTTGGAGAATATACTTATTTAGCAAAAACTAGAGATACAACAGGTAATGAAAGTGATGATGTTATATCGTTTACATTTACCTCAGTAGCTCCAGCATCTGAAGAGCCTGTTTTTGCTTTTAATGAAGACTCTCCCAGTGTTAATTTTACTTCTCTTACAAATACTAATACTGGAGAAGCTAATTATCCTTCTTTTAATACTTCAAATGCAGGAGGACTTACTTTCGCAAATAAAGGTGATGGGTTTCCAAGCAGTATAATAGATAATTCAAATGGATCAAGTACTGGTTTTTCTGCTACTAATGATGCAGATGATTTATTAATGTCTGGAGCATCTGGTCAATATATCACTCCAATTCGTGATATGGGTGCCAATGATTTTTATAGAGTTGAATTAGATTTTGAAGGTTCTCAGTCTATTAAAACTACTTATAATGATTTACGTACAATTATTACATCGGATACTTCTGAATTACAAGCAGGTACTCCTAAAGCTAATGTTATTAAAGCAGCAGGTTTAGGGACTTTATTAGGTACTACTTTTTCTGCTACATATGATTCTAATAATAGTTCTTTAATAGATAAAACTTCATCAGGTATTACAAATTCTCAAAATGTTTTTGCTATCTGGAATGAAGGACAATTTACTGGTAATGCTATTTCTATATCTGCTATAACAAAAGCAAGTACTGCTAGAGTAACTACCTCTGGTAGTGAGCATGGTATTGCTACTACAAGTTCTCCAGGTACTCGAGTAATAGTTCACGATGTTGCAGGAATGACTGATATTAATAATAAAGAACTTTTTGCAAAACGTATTAATGCTACTACAGTTGATCTATTTACTGATTCTGGGCTAACTAGTGGTTTAAATTCAAGTGGTTTTGGTACTTACACTTCAGGAGGTGTTTTAGATCAAGGTGACTATTCTAATTCAAATTCATATGCATTGATTGCAGGAGTAATTAATGCTGACCATATCGAATTAAGTGATAGTTTTCTTGCTAATGGCAATTCAACAGGTGGAAACTTACTTGCTAATATTGCATCTGCAGCAGGTAATAATTTTAAATTAGTTGATTTACGAGACTATAATGATAGCACTACATTTACCTTTGATGGAGGTGGTGAAGATATATCTCGAACAATTAAAATGAGAATTTCAACTCAATCTAATGTTTATCTTGGTAATGGTGCAACAGGATCAAATGGTAATGTTAATGTTGCTCAATTTATAGCATCAACAATTGATAATGGGTTTCAGGTTTTTGAAGCAGGAGAAAAGCAATTTAGATTTATGCAATTAAAATTTGATATTACTAACCAAGATCCTGATGCAAGTGACTTTACATTAGATAAAATTCGTTATAAAATAAGTCAGCAAGAAAAAAGTTTTTTACAACAGACCACGTATTCAAGCGCTCCTCAGGTAGTTGATTGGTCTGGTAAAAATTTTAGACAAACACCACGAGTAAATTTAACAGTAATTGACCCTGGTAATGCTGTTTTTGGGGTCTTTACTGCATTAAGTAATGTTAATGGAACAGTAAAATTGTTTAAGGATGATGGTTCAGCAAAAGCTGCTGATGGATCAGCTTCCATAAATGTAAGCGCAATAGGGGTTTAACAATGGCATTAAGTGATTCAAATACTTATATAGAACCAACAGCGGGTACAACTTTATCTACCGCTAGACTACAACAAAATCAAAATTATAGATCACTATTAACTAATTTTAGTAGTGATGGGCCACCTGTTGGAACTAATTTAACAGTTTCTGGAAATCCTTTAACAGTTTCAGGCACTGGTTCTGATGTTGATGGTATGCTTTATCATCGTTCAAATGCTAATGGTTCTATATTATACATAAGTAGTAAAACTTTTCAGAAAGGTGCTATTGCTGGTACAAATTTTACTCGTAGAGGTATTTTTAGAAATGAAGAAAATATGGGTGCTCTTAAGTCTAATGCAATTACTTATGAGCTAGGTGAGATTGTATCTGTTGCAAATAATTCTTCTACAGCCAATGCACGACTTTATTTAGCTGCGGCTAATTCAGCTGGCACAGCAAAATTTATTGATGTAGGTATACCTCCCACTAATGGAAGTATTACAAATGTAATGATTGGCCTTGGTACAGGAGGTCAAGGTTCTGGGGTAACTGCTGACCGTATGAATGTAACATCTGTCTTTAATACAGGATCAGGAAGTACAAATGTAACCTTAGCACTACAATCACATTTTAATCATGGTGGTTCAGGTGCTACTGCTACTAACGGAGCTAATGTTACCCTTGGTTTTAACACTCAAAATAGTGCTGCAAACGCTGCTATTGTATTTTATGGTGCAGGTACTGGAGCAACTGTAGGTACAAAAGCAGGGCTTCGTGTAGTAGATAAAACACAGGCTAATTTAGCGCCTTTTGCTGCTAATGTGTTAATGCAATCTACAGTAGGTAATGGTGTAGGAAATAATGACGTAGCTCCTTTGGTTCCTGTAGGTTCTATTATGTTATGGCCAGAGACTACAGCACCTGATGGTTGGGCAATAGCTGATGGCACAGCAAAATCTCGTACTCAATTTGCAGGATTATTTGCTTTAATTGCGACAGATTATGGATCAGGAGATGGATCGACTACCTTTAATCTACCTGATTTTAAAGATAGAGTTGCACTAGGTAAAGGTGCTAATAATGCTGTTGCCGCTGCTCAATCAAGAATGAGAGCATCATCTAAGCTTATTACTGATTCAGGATCAGCTCTTTTAACTGTAGCAACTACATCAGTTGCACAATCTGCTAAAGATTCTTCAACAGTAACCGTAGCTACAGGAGTAACGGCAGGAGGTCATACTCATACTGCAACGGTTCCATCGTTAACCGTAAATTATATAATTAAAACATAGAGGAAAAAATGGAATATATAAAATTTGAAATTGATGAATTGACAAATAA
>CEUO01094160.1_pt1 | contig 22467 bp, 21 predicted proteins | sample 531391 | NCBI WGS metagenome assembly CEUO01 (sample SAMEA2622799, study PRJEB7988) | marine metagenome | isolation source: saline water (ENVO:00002010), including
CAGATAGAATATGAAAAATTATTAAACCCAACAGATCAAGAGAGTTGGACTTATACGTGGAAGGACTAAGATATGCCTAAGTATGAAAAATACCCAAATGAAACACCCGGACAAGCAAAAAAACGTATTGCTAAAAATAAAGCTGATGATGCTTGGAAGACATTTATAAAAAAGAAAAAGAAAGTAAAATATGAAGCTGGTGATGATTATAACGATTACGTAGTGAGTGGTGAATAGTGGATAAATATCCTAAAAATATTGATATAGACGCATACAACAGTGAAACACTGGAGAAGGTGAATAAGCTAGAAAAGATGTTTCAGTCTGCAAAAGATGCACGTAAGGCACAGGTTATGCGTTGGCGTAGAAATGAGGAATTATACAATGGTCAAATGCTTAAACCATTTAATCTTCCAAAATATAAAACACGTATTGAGCCTAACGTAATACATAGTGTAGTAGAAACTATGTTTGCTATCCTTACTGATCGTCCAAGTAAAGTAGATATTATGCCAAAACGTGAAGAACAGATTGCTTCAGCTATGAAAGCTCAAGAAGCAGTTGAATGGGTGATGGCTAATAAAAAAGCAGAACGCTCTATACGCTATATGAAACGTGATGGATTAATATATGGAAATGGTTTCTTAAAAACCTGTATTGTGAATGGCGAAATAGAATTTATTGTTCCAGATATTTTTACAGTATTTATTGATCCACTGGCTACATCTATTGAGGATGCTAGTTGTGTAATATTTGCAACACCTACTTATGTAGATGATATTGAAGAAAAATATGGAAAAAGGGTAAATCCTGAAGGGAAGATGAATGAATATCGGTCATTCATAAAGTCGGAAAAACAGTACGCTACCGATAAAGTACCTGAACTAGACACGCAAAGCTCTTTGGAGGAGGACGGAAACTCACAAGACTACAAAGGAGGTCAAGCTTTGTTAAAAGAGTGCTGGTACTATGAGGGGGGTGAATTTCGTCTCGCTACATTTTGTGGCAAAACACTCCTCCAAGACGAAAAAGCCCCCTATAAGCATTTTCCTTTAGTGACATTTAAAAACTATCCTTCTGCACATTCTTTTTATGGTAAGGGAGAGCCGGAAGTCATCGAGTCTTTAGCAGTAGGTTCGAGTATTGCACTTAGTCAGGGTATGGATAATTTAATCTTACAAGGTAACCCTGTAGTGGTTATGAGTAAATCTTTATCTAAAATTCCCGGAAATAGAATGACAGATAAACCCGGACAAGTATTATGGACAAATAACCCTAGTGAAAGAATAGATAGATTACCGGCTGGTAATATTTCAGCATCTACGTTACCATTTGCTCAAAGTATGATTGAGTTTGCTGATATGGTATCTGGGGTTCACGAAATAAGTCGTGGAATTAATCCTACTGGTGTTGTTGCATCAAGAGCAATTCAACAGTTACAAGAAGCCAGCCAGCAGATAATTAGAGCTAAAGAGAAATCTATTGGTGCTGATGCAATCATAGATATTTATAAACAAACTTTAACACTACTTGCTAAAAACTATGCTGAGACTATTTCAGTTAGAAGGTATTTAGAAGATGGTAGTGGTTATCAATTTGAGGATATACAACCATATGATCTTGATCCTGATATGGACTTTAAATATAAAGAAGGTAGTTCTATGCCTGAGTCACGTGTTGGAAGGTTTGATAGTGCTATTGATCTATTACAACTTGGACTATTAGATGAAGAAGGTTTTTGGCGTTGGACTCAAATGGATATTACCAAAGAAAAACTTGAGGAAATTGCTCAGGCACGTAAACAGCGTCAGGAAGCAGTTCAAAAGGAGGTAGAAACAATTTCACAATCTACAGATGAAGATGAGATTATGGATAGTTTACTTCGATATAGAGAGTTAACTGGAGGAGGTGCACAAGATGCCGAAGAACAAAACACTTAGACAATGGTGTGAAAAGAATGGATATCCGGGTGTCACAAAAGAATGTGTGATGAGTGCATTTCAATCAGATAACCCAGATATACAAGAACTTGCAAAGCGTAAAAAATTGGAAGGAATGACAGATGGCAATAGATGAACAAAATATGATAGATGATCCTGAGAAAAGAGAAAAACTTAAAAAAATGATTGAAGGATTAGATAGTAAAGGTATGGATAGGGCTATGGATGCCGTTATGAATTACGGTGGAGGAAGTACATATAAAATGTTTGGTGATACTGATCCTGATAAGATTGATTTCTCCAAAGAATATACATCCAAAGGAGGTGTAAAAATAGGTAAGGATACTTTAGAAGCCGGAGGTGGAAAAGTAAATGCCACACAATGGGCAAATCTACTTATTGATACTGCAAATCAAATGGGAATATCTCCTCCTAAAAAGTTTTGGTTTGATGAAGAGGTATATAATTTATCAGCGTTTGAAGCTCCAATATATCAAACTGAAACATATACTGAAGAAGTTGCAAATCCAAAGTATTCAACGTGGGAACAAGCGTATCAAGCTGAACAAAAAAGATTAGCAAATTTACCAAAGGATGAGCCTACTGGTGGCAAGGTTGAATACAATCCTGTATATCTACGTTGGTTATCCGACAATAGAATTTTAGAGAGTGAAGCAGGAAACCCAAAACTTCAGAGTGATTTTGAAATGAGATTTAAAGGTGAGACTGCAATAAAAGGTGGTAGGCAAGAAGTTGAATATACACGTGAATTTATTGTTTGGGCTGGTAAAATGGGTTTAAAAGTTGATGATCCTAGAGCAAGTATTGAATATGAGCGTAAAACTGGACAAAAAGCAACAGCTCCATCAAAACCATCAAAGCCATCAAAGCCATCAAAGCCACAACCAACTATTGATGACTGGTTAAAGTCTAATCCTGCTCCAAGCAAAACTGTTTCAGAAAAAAGACAGAGACAGGTTCAATCTGGAACACAGTGGCAGTTATCAGATGATGGTGTAGATGCAAAAGTATTTTAATAACAAATAACAAGACCAACTCAGGAAGGAGTGTCTAGATGAATAACGAATATAATAACATAGAAATAACAGCAGAAGAACACGAAGCGTTAGAAAATTTAAATGAGACCACAGAGTCTCCGGCTGATGATAACGTATCAGAACCCGTTGAAGAATCAGTTCAGACTGAAGAATCAGTTCAGGCTGAGGAAACAACAGAACCAACTCCAGAAGAACCTTCCAAGGAAGTAACTGAAACTGAAGTTGTAGATAGCTTTGAGATAGACGGTCAGCAATATAGCCTAGACCAGATCAAAGAGTGGCGTAACGACTCTACCAATAAAGCTAATTGGCAAAAGTCAAACACTGAAAAAGCTCAAGAGTTATCAAAGTGGAACAAGTTAACAAGCAAGATTCAAACTGATGAATCGTTTCGTAATCATTTAAAGGATTTTTACTATGATGAACCAGAGACTATAAAATCTCTTGGTTTAGATGGTGAAACTGTTCCTTTAAAGGAAGCAAAAGAACCTACTGAAGTAGAGCTCAGGCTCAATGCTTTAGAGCAGGTTGAAGGTGCTAGACTTATGGAACAACGTGTGGATCAACTTGACAGTACACTGACACATCTTGAAAAGACACATCCAGACTATCTGGGTGATAAAGATAAGGTAGCTAAATTCTTAGACTTTGCTGATGTTAACAGCAATAAGTATGTCGAGAATGGAATACCAAACCTTGAGCGTGCTTTTAAAGAATGGTCATATAGTCAAATGCAAGAAGAGCTTACCCACTTAAAAAAGCTAAAAGAAAATGAAAACAGAAATACTGGGGTTATCAATACATCAGAAGCTGGTGCTAAGGATATTAAATCCGATAAAAAAGTTACTAACTGGAAAGATGTATCTATGACTAATCCTGAGATTTCAAAATATTTTGATAAATAAAATGAAAGGAAGGCTAATTAAATGGCTTTAGGTACAACTGTTTCGGCTTTAACCCGAGACAAATTTATGCCTATTTTAGTAGACAACATTTTCAATAGCAATATCCTATGTCATAAACTTTTGCGTAACGCAGATAAACTTGACGGTGGGGTAGCTATAAATGTTCCTGTTGAAATAGCGTTAAACGGTAACAGTGGCTGGTTAGAACCCGGTGCACTTGGAACAACAGCTCAGGCAAAAACAGATGTTGCTAGCAAAGCAATATACAACTGGGCAACTTTGTATAACGCAGTAATTATAGATGGTGCAGAACAACATATTAATATGGGTTCTAATCAAGTTCTATCAATGTTAACTGCTAGTATGAAGAATGCAGAAAAAACAATCAAAGATGCTATAGGAAACGCTTTGTTTGCTTCTTCTGTTTCAAGTAACGTGATGAATACGTTAAATGGTGCTGGTACTTTCAGTGGTACTTCTGTACTTGCTGATACACAAGCTCACGATAACGGTAACGGTCTTATCCACGACTTCAGTGCTGGCTCAGGCACATCTCACTATGTTCCTTTAGGAGATGTTACTGATTCTATTGTTGGCTACCAAAGAAGTTTAGGTGGTATTGACTCTGATCATAACGATGGTACTAACGACTACTGGAATGCAAAATTAGGTACATTCGAGTGGTCAATTGGTACAGTTGGTGGTGCATCAGGTGGTTCAGCCTTAGCATCAAATGGATCAAATGATACAGGTGCTGTTAGTTTTGCAAACTTCTGCTCAACTACATCAGGTGTAGCTGGTGGTATTAAGGCTATGACACAAATGTATCAAGCTTGTTCTATTGATAACGATCAACCAGACATCATAATCACAACTCCAGTTATTTACTCAGCTTATGAAACTGCTTTGCAGGCTAATAAGAGATGGGAAGGTAACTCTGAGAGTGGTGATGCTGGTTTTCAGTCGTTACGATTCAAAGGTGCTAGTGTGTATCACGATTCAAAATGCCCGGCTGGACATATGTATTTCTTGAACAGCCGTTACTTAGACTTTAAAGTTCACAGCAAAAGAAATTTTGCATTTGAAAACTTTAGAGCTTTAGAAGCAAAAGATGCACAACAAGCTAGAATATTCTGGATGGGTCAGTTAACAACAAGTGCTCCACGTTATCAAGGATTACTTGTAGGTGGACCAACTGGTTATTAAACCTAGTTAGTTAAAAAAATCCTGATGGGGGGTGGTTTGGACTGGTGTTCTCCTTACCATCCTCCAGATGGAGGAAAGGAATAAATGTCATATAGTTATAATTATAATACAGGAGCAGGTGGAGCATCAAACCCCGGCAACGTAAAAGTCCAAAACGTAGTGATTGGATTTTATAAGCGTTTAGGTAAAGTTGTTGCTGAATTTGATATACGTGGACTTGATTGGAATACTGCCGATGGCAATTTAGTTACTGCTACTATTCGTTATAGTTCTACTGATTATGTTACTCAAAACTTAACAGTTTCAGATATGTGGAAGCGTGAACGTATTGAATGGGAAGCTGGTAAAAATTTAAATAGTGCAGATTTAGGTGCTCTATCAATAACGCTACGTGTTGATGATGAAAATGATTCAAGGACTGATTACACACATTCTGTTGATGTTGATCTTGATCCAAATGAATACAAATTAACTTTATTAAGTCCACCAAGCTTTGGTGATGATTCAACTCCTGATATTATATGGGAATTAGAAGATTTATTTTCAGAACAAAAGATGTCACCCGTGGTTACTGTAGGTGCATCTACTGCAAATTCTATGACAGTAACATTTGATGACGATACGACTGTTTCAGGTTTATCATCAGGATATATCAATTTAAATGGTGTAAAGTTTTCAGAGTCGAGCTTAACTATGAACTCGGCAGATGCAGGTAAAGCATATTGGAAAAATGCAAAGAAATTCACAATAACATCTCCAACTATGTCTGCTGGAGATAACACATTCACGCTGGCACTTAACTGTACAGCAATATAGGAGCTATAAATGGCAAATTTAAATACAAAAACAATAAGTGATGGAGTAGGTGACATACTTGCCGTTGATGGTGGTATTGATGCTTCTTCAGCTAGGCAAATTAAAGATGGTGATGGGACGGTTAGTCCATTTTATATAACACAGTCATCAGTTGGTGTCAATGTTTCTCCAGCAGAGACTTTTCACCTTAAAAATACTACAGGAGGAAATTCAGAATGCAAGTTTGTTATGGATGGTGCAGATATGGCTATTCAAATTATCAACGCAACGAATACTTGGACTTTTGGAGCAGACAATGCTCCTGATAGATTTGTTATAGCCGATGGTACTGGTTTATCTTCAGGTGAAAAATTAGTAATACAAGCTGATGGAAAAGTTGGTATTGGAACTGTTCCAGATAAACTCTTACATATATCAAGTACATCTGATGCAGAATTGCATATTGAAGGTGGCAGTGATGGAAGTGGAAATGCATATCTTTTACTAGATGCTGGTGGTGATTCTGATGATTCAAAAGTAATATTCCAAAAAGATGGTGATTCAATAGGTTCTATTGATTATGACCATAATTCTACAGAAACATCAGCTGTTATGAAATTTAACTTAAATGTTGCTGGCAGTGCTCACCCTCAGATGGTAATACAAGCTGATGGAAAAGTTGGTATCGGAACTGACAGTCCATATTCTAAACTTGAAGTTAGAGATTCAGGAGCAGATGTGTATCCTTTATATGTTAACAGTACCCATGCTTCTACTCCAAGAGGAGTGGTTATTGATTTTTCAGCAGATGACCCTGATGACCAAACTCAACTATTTCTTTATTGTAAAGCTGAAAGTGGTGGTGATGTTGCAAAGTTTAAAATTTTCGCAGATGGAGACTACTGGTCAGCCGATGGAGGGGCTGTTAATTCAGATATAAGGTTAAAAACAGATATTACTGATGCATCGTCAAAGCTTGATGATATAAATAAATTAAAAGTGCGAAACTTTAAGTGGAGAGAGAAAGATTCTGAGGCAAATGAATCTATCCACAGTGCTGAATCAGCTTCTAAAAAAAGAATAGGTTTTATAGCTCAAGAGTTTGAAACAGTATTCCCATCTTTAGTTAGCGAAAGTATTTTAAAAGAATTTCCTGATGATGACAGTAAATCAGATATGATTAGGAAGGGTATTAAAACAACAGCTTTGATTCCAATATTAGTAAAAGCAATACAAGAATTATCAGCAAAAGTAACAGCGTTAGAAAACGCATAAGGAGAAAAATGAAGTTTAAAAATAAACAAACAAAAACTGAAACACCAGTTCCAAAGGTATTAACGGAACAAGCGTTAAAAGAACAACTTAGTAACCTGAATAAACAGCTTATTGATTCACAGACAAAAACTGTGATGATCCAAGGAGCTATTCAGGCAGTAACTCTACAAATAGAAGACCTTAATCCTACTAAAGATGAAAAGGTAGAAAACGGAGTAAATTAATATGACAGGAAATGAATTAAGCTCAAATCTCGGACTACGGTTAGAAGACCCGGCAGAATCTGTATTTACAAAGCAGGCAAAAGTTGATGCAATCAATTTAGCTCAAAAGACTGTGGTAAATATGGTTGATAGTGGTTATTTAACTGAACTAGAACAAATCTCAGGTAGCAATAGTACTGGTAGTGATGGTACAAAAAGCTTTTCAGGTGCAGGTATTGATCCTGTACGTGGAAGTATTAGTGGCATCTACAGTCAAACTGCAAGCAAGTGGTGTACTATGATCGAATCTAAGGATGTTAAAAGATTAGAAAATAGTTATCTAGCAGGTAGTGCTTCAAACCCTGTTGCCTACATATTCAACGAAACTATATATGTTAAGCCTGAACAGGTAAGTGTTATTGACATATGGTATCTAGCAAGTCCAACAGATTTTGTATATTCTGATTCAGGATCAGGTACTGGTGGAATGGCTTCAGCGTGCGTACTTAATCCTGCTTTATATGAGCTTGTATTAGACTTTGCTGAATCACAGCTTTGGAGAATGGATGCAAAAAGTGATAGGGCAACATCAGCATATAACAATGCACTAAACTTGGTTAAAGTTCTAAATGAACGCTATCAAGTAGAAAAGCCTGAAGGCATAGGTACGAAAGGTAGATAGTAGTGATTAAGCAAATCCCACTAGGTGGGGGTTTAGTCACTCAAGCAGATGCCGAAGATGTAGGTATAGATGCCTGCACTGAACTTATAAACTTAGAGTTTGATAAACCCGGAGTCCTCTACAAACGTGGAGGACTTGGTGCTCCGACTACAATAAGTACCTATGAGATAAATGAAATTGCTAAATGGATAGATGCTGATGATTTAGCTCAGTGGATACTATGTACAGCAGATGGCAAAATACTCAAAGGTACTTCACTTTTAAGTTTAACTCAAATTGCTGATCTCGACACTCAGAGATTAAGGATTTCAAACTATGGTTCAATGTTGAGATTTTCATCTGAGCATTCTGCTGATCCTGTATTATTACAAAAAATTGATAGAGACTTCTTTTCAGCAGGAATTGATGGTGGCTCTGCGTATGTACTGGATACTGCAAAGGCAAGGGTAGATGCTATCAATGTAACCTCTACACTTATTAATATTGATTCAAAGATGGGTGAAACTCAGATACGTGATTTTGATGCAGGTACAGCAGATACTTATCAATATAATTTAGGCTCGATTGAAACTCTAGTTGATACTATCTATTACTACAGATATTCGCTCATATTTGATGGGAATCAAGAATCAGAATTATCATCAGTATTTATTGACTCAGGTATATCAGCAGGTACAAATGTTGTTATGAAAATACAGATGTCTATAAATGCAGGTGCGACTTTATCAAGTTGGAATAAAAGAATAACTCATATAAATATTTATAGGTCTACGAACCCTGAAGCAAACTTTAGAAAAATTTTAGTTGTTAATACAAAATCAGCAAATTCTGATCTCACATATGTAAATCCTGTTTCTAAAGCAGGAAAATTATATATAAAAGGTGCTACATATGCTGAAAATTGCTTTGCAGGCGCTTACGCTATGGTAAGTGGTAAACCTTATGCAATTTTGTCAAATACTGGCAAATTAATTAACTTATCTGCCACTCCTGTTGGGAATGGATATGCAACTTTCAACTTGTCAAATCAACTAGGGAGTCAGTATGAATATCAGTATGGTGCTGTGGATGAATTGAAATTCAAGGACACAACACCTATACGTGGAGACCACTACGGATATTATATTGCTACAGGTTCAGCTAAATTTGATATAGGAACAAGTGCTTATGGTTGGACTACTACATCTAATCAAACTTATACCTATGGTACAGATGGAAGTATGAAGTCAGCAAATATGCAAAGTAACGTGCATAAGTTTGTAGCTACAAGTGCAGTAAACTTTTCCAAGAAAAACTTAACACTGTCAAATGATACTACATATGTTTTATCAGGATGGATTGGCAATACTACCACAGGTGCATCCGGAGGTGTAAGGATTTCTGTAGAGGATGCCGAAATTTCAGGTACAAGCCCTAAAGGGTTTAGTATGATCAAGAGTTATGGAGGTGTTGACTTTAAGTTTTGGTCATATTTTCAACTAGAGTTTACTACAGGTACTATAACAGGAACACCTTTTATAAAAGTACAGCTATTTTCTTCCGGTGATATTTGTTATTTAGATGAAGTCTGTATATTTCAGAAGCACGCTAGCTTTTTAACAACTGATGGTTTACAAGGTTTTACAGGAGACAATATGATATACTGTAGCGACCTAAATCTTGCTCCAAATTCTAAAGTAGGGTTTCCTTATAGACTAAATACAACTCGTTCAAATACAGCAGACTATGTACAACCGGAAACAGGATGGATAACTCAATCAACAGATAAAGCTATTCAAACAGCACGTTCAAATTGGTCAATGGTAAATGGTATAGCCGGTTGGGATCACGGAAATGATAGTGTTGATGTTCCTCTAAATGCAAAAGTAGCAGGTAGCTCATATCACTTGATGATAGGGGATGGTTATGAATGGTCTCAAAATGGAGATACTCAATATTTAACATTTTGGGATTATGGTCTTACAGATGGAGCTCTACATCCAAATGGGGAAACTTCTTTAAATACAAAGTTTAAATATTCTGTCAATTTAGAAGGCAGGCAATATGTTGGAAATGTAAAAATTGAATCAACTGACGGTATAGAGACCCATAAGGACTGGGTGATGTTTTCAGATTTAAATCAGCCTGATGTTATTCCTATCACAAACTATATTTCAATTCCTGATTTACAAGGAGGAGAAATAAAAGGATTAGCACGATTGCTTGGTGATTTAGTTGTATTGCAATCTAAAGGAATATATAGAATATCAATACCTTCAGCAGACCCATCAAGTTGGAGCTTATCAGAATCTGAACCAAATATTGGATGTATTGCATCCGACTCAATAGTTGAACACGATTCAGGTGTATTTTTTGCAGGCAAAGACCATATGTACTATTTAAGTGCAAACTTTGAAGCAATACCTATAACTACATCAATCAAAGATGTATACCAAATGACTGCATATTTAGAAAACACTAGGGCAATGGTAGATGTAAAAAAGAACAGATTGTTATGCAAATTCGGAAATTCTAACAACACAATATATGTTTTAGATTTAACTAAAAAAGCTCAAGGTGTAGAGCACTGGTCAAAGATTGACAATAGTGGATCAAAGAATGCAGACTTATTTGCAATAGATGAAAACTTAACAGTATACGCAGTTGAATCAGGGTCTACTTCATATTTAGTTGAATTTGATTCAGATCAGCCATCAGAAAATGTAGGCTTTACACGTAAGACTGGTTGGATTAGTATTGGCGATTTAGACAGAAGTGGAGTAGTTAGAAGATTCAACATACGCCATCTTTCCCTTAGTGATATAACTGTAAAATTTTATATAGATGGAGACACATCTACTGTGGTTAAAACAATCACTATTCCTGCTGATAATTCTGGAGCTGATTGGTATAAGTCTAAACCAAATGTTAGATGTAGATATTTTATGATAGAATTAACTCAACCTGCTGATGGAGAGGATGTAGAAATTCGCAGGATGGAGGTAGAATTTGAGTAAAGTTGGAATTAAAGCTGATGATGGTACGGTGAATAAAGGTGTTATCCGTATACAGAAATTATTAGATGAACTTAGACGTGAAGTTGAAGCACTGAAAAAACGTGTGACAACTTTAGGAGGTTAGTATGACTTTTGACAAATTAGCAGATAGATGCTTACTGTTTGTAGAAGAAAACACACAGAAAGATATGCTTGTAGAATTATTAAAGGAAGCAGAATTAGAGCTTTCAAGGCAGTGTAATCTTTATGAAGATACACGTATATATGGTTGTGATGGTTCAGAATCGTATGGACTTCCAACAAACTATAAGCAGGTAATCTTTTTACAACACGATGGTTATAAACTGTATCCGGTATCTGAAGATGATATCAGCTATGGGAGTGATGGTCAAATAGATGAAGGTGACCCACGTGGTTATTTTGTTAGAAACAATGGATTCCATTTAGATCAAAAACCAACATCAGGCAAACTTAGACTAAGTTATTATGGAACTGTAGAAAATGCTCAGGATTCATCTACAGACCCTAGTCCAATCATTCCAAATATGTACCATAGAGATTTATGTGATTATGCAATAGCAATAGTTTCAGCTAAAAAGAATCCACCTGTTTATGATAAACACTGGATGTTGTGGCAAACAAATGTACAAAAAATAATTAATCAGGATGCAGACCGTGAACTGATCCACACGATAAAGAGGGAGATTTAATATGACACTTCCACTAATTATGGGAGCTCTAGGAGTTGCAAAAGGTGTAACTGATGCTTGGGGCAAAGAGCAACAGCGTAAATCACAACGAAGGGCATATCAGACTATGTCCGAAATAACTCCATCAGAGCGTGAATACCAAGACCATTTAAGAAAAGTAGCAAAAGGTGGTGACCCATTTCAAAACCAAATGATGCAAGAACAGATGAATAGAGTAGTAGGTAATATTCGTCAGACTGGTGCTGAACAACTTCAAAGAACTGAAGGCTCTATTATTGGTCAAGGTATGGAAAATTCAATAGTAGCTCAGGAACTACGTAGAAAAGTAGATAAGGATACAATGCGTAGTATTGCTGAACAATCACGTAGAATCTCAGCAGAAAATAGAATGCAACAAGAAATGACTAAGCGTGATGCTCAGAATAGATTATTTCAATCAAGAATGCAGACTGATGCTAGAGAGCAACAAATGAATGCTAATATAGCTCAACTTGGTAGTTTTAACAGATTGGGAGCACTTGCAAATATAGCTACAGCAGGTATTCAAGGATATGTCGGAGCAGGTGGTAACTTTGGACAAGGCACTAATCCAGATGTATTTGCTGATTGGCAGGCTGGTGAAGGTAGAATATATGAAGAAAAACTAAAAATGCGAAATAAATATGCTCCTCCCACTGGATATACTGTAGAGGGTAACGTAGACACAAATGAATGGTTAAAATAAAATGAGTGAAGAAACTAAAATACAAAATATACCTGTAGTTAAGGTAAAAGATAATAAAACTGGAAAAATAGGCTATCAGGTTGGTACAAATAAGCGAATATTTTATAGTTTAGACCAAGCAAAGTTTGAGTATAACAAACAATATAAAAACCTTAATAAGCCAAAAACAGAGACAAAAACTCAGTCACAAAAATCGTTAGATAAGATATCAGCTGGCGAAGGTACACGTATGGATTCTTCTATTGTCTATAAAAAAGGTGGAGGTGATCAATATGAACCAGTTAGTGATAAAAAAGAAAGATATAGTGATATGACTACTAAACTTCTAAAGGATAAAGCTAAACTAAATGAAGAAATGGAAAGCCTCAAATTTGACAAAGACCCTAAAGAGCGTACCCCTGAACAAATAGAGCTAATAAAAGAGCTTGAAGATCAAATGAAAGAGATAGATTTAAGGTTAACTAAATACTCTCCTAATAAGTCAGTTCAAGATTCTACTACAACAAGTCAGGTTGATTATAATTATCAAGTTCCACAAAAACAAAGCTGGTTTAATAAGTTTATGCATGGATCACTAGAACAGCAGAAAGAAAATGCGTGGATTGAAAAATTTATTCAGGATGAAAAAAATGCATTCAATTTATTGCCTAGAGATAAAAACTGGGAAAAAGAAAGAATGATAAGAACTAATCAGTGGTATAAAGATAGAGCAAAAGAAGCATACCTGATATATAAACAAAATGAGGACAACGATCCAATTCTAATAAAATGACACAAGAAGAATTTATACAAAAAATAAGAACGAAATATCCTAATTATAACGATATGGATGATCAGACGTTATTACGTTCTGTTATAAATAAATACCCAATATATAGAGATTCAGTTGAAGGATTTGCTCCGGCTGATCCTTATAGGGAAGAACTCAAAGACCCTAGTTTAAAACCTCTTGATACTATAGATTTTAATCAATATAATTATGAAGCTCAGGCTGAGAGTGTTAATACAATGGTAGATGAGATATTAACACCTAAAAATGAACATTTTGCCCCAGAGATGTTTAAGTCTAATAAACGAACTAGGGTGAATTTAAAAGGTGATATGGAGGAAATGGGTGTAGTACGTGTTGACCAAGCAGGTAATAAAACTATAGTAAATGATAAAAAGATATTAGACACTCTATTAACACCAGACTTTATTAGTCCAGACTTAGATCAGGACGGTGACACATTTAAAGAAATAGCAGAGACGTTAACTTATAAACAGAACCTAATCAACGATGGTTTCAAACTCTATAATATAAGTAACGGAGAATTCGACCCTTCAACACCAGACTATACAAAAGATTCAATAGGTGATGTCTGGACAGTTGGTTTAAAGAATCTAATAACTGCTACAGCCGAAGGGGTTAATATACTTCCAGACCTTTTATATAACTATACACGGCTTCAGCTACTTGGTCCAATGGGTGCTTTATCAAAGGCAAGCTCTGATATATTAAACTATGTAGACCCAGAAACAATACATCAGGATTTATTTGATTATATGTACAAGGATAAGCTTGGTGTTCAAGATGTATTAGAGGATCAAGCAAAAGCTGTAGAAGAGAATATAAAAGAATTTTCAGAGTCAATAGAAGCAGATATGCCGACAGGTAAATATGCAAGAGACCCAGAGTCTGTATTTGGCTATTTAGACCCTAACCGTTTCTATATGACTCTTGGTCACAATGCCCTTTTAACAGGTACTATGATAGGAGCAACACTAGCTAATCCATATGCTGGAACAGCTATGATGTTAGCTCTTGAAGGAGGGTCTACAAAAACAGCAATATTAGAATATGAAGAAAAAACAGGTAAGAAAATACCAGCTCATTTACGTGACAATATGCCTATTGCTGTAGGTGTTTTAAATGCCTCGTTAGAACGATTAGGTATAGATCAAATTACAAAAGGTGTTCCCGGTGTTAAGACAAAGATATTAAAAGTCCTAGTTGGTTCTTTTATTGAAGGTGGAACAGAGGGTTTACAAGAAGTTAATCAAATGATAGCGAAGAGTGTAGCTATTGATGAGGAGTTGTTTACTGAGGAAAACTGGAGACAGTTAAAAGAATCTTTTTACGCTGGATGGGTACTTGGAACATTCGGTACAACAGTAACTGGTGGTACTGGTTTAGTTGAAAAAATTAATCAAGATAAATTCAATCAAACTACTATAGGTAAACAAATCTTAGAAGCAAGAGAGAAAGACACACATACAAAACAAACTTTAGATATGGCTGAATCAATTGCTAAAAAGAACCCAGAAGCATTTGAGGGTAAGTCAGTTGTTAATTTTTCTGATGAAGTAAGAGTTATAACGGCTGAAGAATTAAAAGGTAGAGGTTGGTCAGATGAGAAGATTAAAAACTTTTGGCTAGGTGAAGGTGTTGATCCCAATACGGTTATAGGTATGGTTACAGGTAGTACACTAGTTGAAGAAAATGGAAATATTTTAATCAACTTATATAAAGGTGCAACACCCGGAACAGTAGTAGAAGAATTTTATGGTAATCATTTTAGAAGGTTGAGCCCAGAAGATAGAAAGATATTTAAAGATCACTATCAAGAATTTTTAGATGAAGGTGGAAGATTAACTGAACAAGAGTTTTTTGAAAAAGAAGGTAAGATATATTTTTTTAAAAACAACCTAGATACAACTAACCCTGTAACAAAAATATACAAGCGTATTAAAAACTTCTTTAACGACTTTTTAGGTAATAGTACTCTAAGTCCAGAGATACGTTCAATGTATGAGAAAGCTGGTGAAGCTAAAATCGATAAAGCTAAGGCAGAAGGTGATGTAGAATCTTTTGAAATAACCAGAGTAGATCAGGTGGCTGACAAAGTAAAAGGAAGGAAAGTTAGAAAAGGGTCTGAGGTAAAAGTTGCTCTTAAACAGGGATTAGAGAATGTCTTAACTGTATTAGAAGATGAGAACTTCGATATGGAAGGCTCTTTTGAATGGTATAGAAGTAAAATTACTAATACAGTAGATATAGCCAGCGAAGAAATTCCGGGTCTAAAAGAGGATAGGGTAAAACAGGGTATATTTAAAGCCTTACTTGGTATTACTAGTCACGGAACGAAAGTACCTCCAAATTATGATTATACGGTTGCAGGAATGAAGCACTATCTGGAAAACGGTGAGTTTAATATGGGTAAGAATGCGACTGGTAAAGATGTTTTTATATCAAAGAACGATAAAGATAAAGATGTTATAGTTGGAACAACTAAGTCTCCAGTTGTTGGTCAGAATGTTTTGAAATTAAAGAATCTTATAGATAAATTTGGCGAACAAGGAGCAGTTGAATGGATACTTACTAAACATAAGGGTAGAGATATTGAGTCTGAAACTGGTGTGAAAAAATATGCTCACTTAAAAAAGGATAACGAATATTATGGTGCGATGGCATTTGGTCCTAAAATTGGTAGGTATATTGTAAATTTAAATGGCATACACGAAGAAGCTGTTTATGACGTATGGTGGTCAAGGGCTTGGAATAGATGGATGGGAACACCTTTTAAAGTCAATAAAGAAGGTAAATTCTTTAAAGATGATAAGGGTAGAAAAATTATGCAAGAAACCCCTAGAGGTAATCCAGAGCGTGAACTTATGGATCAGGTTGTAGAGGGGTTAAAGACAGAATTAAGCGAAATGACAGGATACCAATGGGATGCAGATCAAGTACAGGCAGTGCTTTGGTATTACGAAAAAGAGTTGTATATTAGAGAAGGCTCACAGCAGGAAAAAGGCACTAATTACGCTGAACAGGCTGTTCGTAGAGCAAAAGAAAAAGGATATTATGAACAATTTACCACATCCAAAGATAACAGAGAGTCTACAGAAACTCAAGAAAGACGGAGTTCTATCCAAGGAAAACCGTCCAAAAATATTGAAAGCTCTCAGGAACAGATTGTCCGAACTGGAAAAACAGTCGGGCAAAAAGATTCTGAAGTAACATCCTCAGGTTCACCAGTTCTAGAAGGTGAATCCTTTGAAATAACCCCCACTCAGAAAGAGTACTTTAAAGATACCAAGGTTACAGATACCGATGGTAATCCAAAAGTAGTATACCACGGAACAACCGTTAATTTTGATAAATTTGATCCAGAGAAAGGACAAGTTGAAGCAGACCTTGGTGCAGGGATTTATTTTACTGATAATACAGATGATTTATCAATTAATTATGCAAGAAAGGGTCCAGACTTAACTAATAAAATTGAACGAGATACAGAGCGTTTAGCAAGTGAACGAGATATAGAATATGATACTCCTGAATATAAAAAGTTAAAAGATGATGTTCGTAAAAAATATATGGAACATAGGGGTGCATCTATCCCTGTGTATGTTGATTTAAAAAATCCTGCTATTGTTGATAGGAATGGTGGAACTTGGATTGAATCAATGGAGGAGTATAACGAAGAATATGATGATTTTGAATTAAATGAAGATAGCCCAGCATACAAAATGTGGGATGCTGTACCATTGATATCTCAAAAATATGATACATATGATTGGGCAGAGGTGCAAAAAGCAGTTGGTGAAGCCTTGATGGAGGAAACAACTGCTTATAATTTTATAGAATCCTTAAAACAAAGTGATGCTTTTTTAGATAACGTAACTGATGATGAAGGTAATTTAGCAGGGAATGACTTTATTAAGGAGTTATTTAAGGCTGGTGGATTTGATGGTTTTATAGTGAATGATGTAAATGAGAGATGGACTAATATGAATATTCCTGAAGGTACTAATCACTATATAGCATTCGACCCTAAACAAGTTAAATCTGTATTTAACGAAAATCCAGCAGATACTGGTGAATCCTTTGAAATAATATCAGATAAAGAACCCCTTAATATAGACTCAGAGTCTAGAGCTGATCAGTTAAAAGACTGGTTAAATATTAAGTTCGTAGATGAGCTAGGGCGTTTAAATCAAATTCAAGAAAAAATAGGTGACATCCCAGAAGAACAAGATGCTTATATGTTCTTTCAAAATATGATAGGTAGAGCATCTTCAAGGCGTGATGCAATGCAAGATGACTTATATAAAAGTAAAAACTCCCTAGTTAAAAGAATGAACAAAGATGGTTTTGGTATAGATGACCTAGGTGAATTCTTATATGCAAAACACTCAGCAGAGCGTGATAAGGCTATGCAAGAAAAGGGCAGTAAAAAAGGTTCTGGTATGGATTCTAAAACTAGAAACGCTATTCTGAAAAAATACCGTGGTACTAATATGAATAAGTATGCCAAGGAGTTTTATAATAAAGTTACAAAGAAAGCGTTAGATATAAGATTAGAATCGGGTTTAATTACTCAGGAAGCATATAACACTTTAAGTAAGTTCTATAAAAATTATGTTCCACTAAAAGGTACAATTGAAGATGAAAATTTTACCTATACACCGGGCTCTGGTTTTAGTGTAACAACCACAGGTGTACAAGGTGCTGAAGGGCGTGAATCTATAGCTCAAAATCCAGCCGTACAAGCTATAATAGATTTAGAAAGTGCAATTGTCTTGTCTGAAAAAAATAGAGCTATGCAGTCACTTTACAGTCTATTAAAATCTAATCCACATAGTGGTTGGAGTATATCTGGCAGGCGTTCATATCCTATTAAGGGAGCGTTAAATGAAGACGGTGAACCATTCTTAAAAAAGAAAGATTTAGCTAATAACGAAGTCTCTGTATTTATTGAAGGTAAGCAAAAAGTTATTACTATTAAAGATGAGAAATTACTTAGAGGTATTAGAAAGTTAGGTTCAACAGGTACAAATAGATATGTTCAAATGTATATGACCTATTTTAGAGCAATAAATACATCGTTTAACCCAGAGTTTATTATCACAAATTTTGAAAGAGACCTTCAGACAGCCTTAGTTCATTTAGGTTCAGAACACGGTGCTAAGGTGTCTAAAAAAGTTATAAAAGATACACGTAGGGCTATGAAGGGTATCTATAAAAACTTAAAAGGTGGAAAAGGTGACTGGGCTGATATATATCAAGAGTATAAAGATGGTGGTGGTAAAGTTGGTTGGATGGACTTTAAAACCCTTGAAGAGAAAACTAGCGAGATACAAACTTCTATTAGAAGGTATAATCAAGCTAGTAAGCCATACGAAATGTTTTTAAATCTTGCTCAAGATATTAGCGATATAAATGAGGTAGTTGAAAACGGAATACGTTTATCTACATATAAAAACCTAGTAGACTCAGGTATATCAAAGGATAAAGCTATCCAGTTCTCTAAAGACTTAACAGTGAATTTTAATAGAAAAGGTGAGCTAGGTAGTGTGTTTAACTCTTTCTGGGCATTTTCTAACGCTGGTATACAAGGTACAAATAGAATTTTCAGGGCGTTAACTCATAAAGATGCAAAAGTTAGAAGAAGTGCACAGAAGATAGTGTCTGGTATAACTATAGCTGGATTCACTACTTCGTGGATCAATAGAATGATAAATGAAGATGACTGGGAAGACTATAGTGACTATAATAAAGCACACCATTTTATGATCCTTTTACCAGATGGAAACACATTTGCTATCAAGCTACCATATGGATATAATTTCTTTTATAGTTTAGGTTCTACACTAGAAGAAGTGATAAATGGAGACACAAGAAAAGCAGAAGGTTTATTTAAACTATTAACAAATGCATCTTCAGCATTTTCACCACTAACTCTATCATCTGATCTGGCAAATTTTGCTCCAACCATAGGTCAACCTCTAGCTCAGATATTAAGCAATACAAACTTTATGGGTGGCAAAATTGCAGACATCAAAGAGTTTGGATCAAGAAAACCAAGAAGTCAGGAGTATTTTGATTCAGCAAGACCTTTCCCTAAATGGTTAACTAAATGGTTAAACAAACTAGGAGGTGGTTCAAGTCAGAAATCAGGAGGTGTGCTAGACTGGAATCCAGAATATTTAGATCATATCTGGGATTCATATACAGGTGGTGTTGGTAGATTCTTTGGCAATACTCTAAGTACGGCTGGCGAAATGTTAAAAGGTGAAATTCCTGCTATAGAAAATATTCCATTTACCAGACAGTTTATTAAAGCTCCATCAGAATATCAACCTAAGAAAATTGTCTATGGTATGATTGATGAATCAGCTAGGGTAAAATTTAGTAAAGATCAACGTGATAGGTTTAAGAGAAATTTAAATAAGATGTATTCAAATAAGGATATAGATCGAGCCAAGCGTGATGAGATGTGGGAAGATTTTAAGAAAAACCAACGGAGAGTTAAATGATAAAATCAATTGGTGAAATCATAGATGAAGTATTGCATCAGCTAGAAGATGCTGGAATTAAACGCACGGTTGAAGCATACAATCTAGTTTTTGAAACAGGACTAGCAGAGTCAGGATATCGTGCAATTGAAGGATATGGTGAAGGGAATCCTGCTGTAAGTTTTTGGCAGTTAGAGCCTGAGACAATTCGTGATATGTGGGATAATTATATATCATACAGAAAACCACTTATTGAAGCTTGTTATAAGTTAGGTTTGATTGAAGCAAATAAAGTCTTCAGTGTATTTTCAAATATTGCTTTAGCATCAGCATTCTGTAGAATCTATTATCGTAGAAAACCCGGTGCAATACCTAAGACTATGCCTGCACGTGCTGAGTACTGGAAAAAACACTATAATACTTATAAGGGTAGGGGAACAGTTGATCACTATATAGGTGCTAATATGGGAGTTAAATAGTGGATGTATTTCAAATTCTTGACACATATGGAATCCCCCTGTCTTTAGTTATAGTTTTTGGATGGTTTATATGGAAACAGAACACATACATACAAAATGAACTAGATGAAAATTTAGATAAATCATTTAACGAATTACGTCAAATAGTTTTAAAGCTTATTGGAGAGCTAAAGAAGACCCAGCTAGAGGTAGCCAAGATACGTGGCTATATTGAAGGAATAGAAGATATTTTAACACGACTCACTGGAAGAATAAGAGGAAAGAATGATAACTGATACCTTAAATAAATACCCAGAAATAGGAATTGGGAGCACGGTAGGAACATCAACAATTCACTGGCTCGGAATAATAAACCCAGTACTATCAACAATCTCACTGATAATAGGTATCTGCGTAGGATTAACTACTCTTTATCTCCAAGTACAAAAACTAAGGAAATAACTATGTTACCAGTAATACTAAAGCTATTAACACCCACACTAATAAAGACTATCATAAAGTACGTTACAGAAGAAAACGAACTAGACTTAGCAGTCAAAGATATAAAGAAAAGATTGGAAGCACTAGAGAAAGACACACACCCACAAAGAAAGTTGGTATGCAATAATAAACGCAATAAATGTAAACTCGTAGAGTAAGGAGTAGAAATGTTAGAAAAAATGGTAATCAATGTATTAGAAGAAAACAAAGAAGAGATAGTAGATTATCTAAACCAGAAAATAAATATTCCACTGATCGGAGAGAAAGCCGAAGCTAAGATACTATCTAGCTGTGTAGACGCAAGCCTTGAAGCAATCGAGACAGTATTATCCAAGAAATAAAAAAGGGGCTTTACGCCCCCTTTCTCACTCGTTTAAGAAACAATCTTAAAGACACTGGTATGTTTAGCCAGAACCTTCTTATCCATACGGGGTGCATAGATTTCAGTAGTCTTGATTGAAGCGTGACCCAGTAAGTTTTGTATAACCTCTTTTGGAACTTCCAGATTAAGCATAGTAACAGCAAACGTATGTCGCAACGTATGTAGTCTAATATTATGCTTACGTACATATGATGGGTCGAAGTTACTTTTAAGGTTTCTACGTAAAGCCTTTCTCCAGATTTCTTCGTGTGCATTCGGGAACAGTTTACCAGAAGACCTTTCAACAATATCACGAGCTTCATCATTTATAGGAACTTCAATAAGTTCATCTGTTTTTTCACTTACGATATTAAAGAACATATAGTCACCATCTACAGTAAAATCATCTGTACTTAAATTCCACATATCACAAGGTCTTAATCCTGTAGCAAGTGCAACTACATAGAAGTCCTTAAAATAGCCAGCATTGTCCAATATTTTGTTTATTTCAAGTGCTTGGAATGAATACCTTGCTGGAGCTTTACATTTGAGTTTTTTAAGCCCCCTAGCTTCGGATTTATTAACAAAATTCATATCTTCACACCAACTAAAGAACCTTTGTAAAAACTGAATATTCTTATTGATAGTTGCTGGTTTAACAAACTTGCTACGCTCTACTAGGAATCGTTTCATCTGGGGTAGTGTAGCATTCTCTACTTTACCAATTTGGGCAAACTCTTGAAAGCGTTTAAGGGTAATAAATACCATTTGACCTTGGCGTTCACTACGTTGATCCCATCTCTTTTTAATCCAAGCATTTTTAATACCATAGTTACTATCTATAAATTCATTTACAGCAGATTTATAGCTGGTAAGAGTTTGCTTTGTGGATTGACCTACTACTTCAGATTGAACTTTAATATTATTCATAAGTTCAATAAGTTTAATTTTAGCTTGAGTTTTATCTTTACCCAAACTTCTACGTACACGCTTACCTTGACTGTTTGTAAAGTCAGAGTAATACGTGTGGTTTTTTTTAGTGATATTTTTCATTTTATGCTTCTCCAATTTCTGGGAAAATGTCAGTAGTTGATGTCAGTACTGACGTTTTACTACACTTTCCCAGTTGCTCGTTTACTACAGAAGCATTCGTTTTATCGAGGAGATAAAACTCTGCGGGATGGACGAGACTCGAACTCGCAACTTCCGGCGTGACAGGCATCAGCATATTTACACTTTCCTCGATGAGGTTTGTAGTAAATACACTGTTTCGTCACCAAAATTGTCAGTAGTTATGTCAGTAGTTACGTCAGTAGTTTTACTGTTTAATTTTGGCTCGAAATCGTCCATCTGTCCACTAGTCTTTTTACTAGTA
>CEUO01084237.1_pt1 | contig 22425 bp, 46 predicted proteins | sample 531391 | NCBI WGS metagenome assembly CEUO01 (sample SAMEA2622799, study PRJEB7988) | marine metagenome | isolation source: saline water (ENVO:00002010), including
AGAACCACATATGATAAGTCCTGAGTCTGGTGCTACTGTTGAGATTATATTAGGTGATGAAGGTATTGTTGCCGATGCTTGGAGTTTAGATGACTGTATAGCAACGAATCACAAAACTTATGATGAACTTGGTATTGAAGTAAAGGAGGTTGAAGATGAGTAGTCTAACAGATGAACAAGTCAGTGCTATTACACACGCATATTTAGATTGTCTTGCTACTGCTGATATAGATAACCCAAATGTAGACTTAGGAAGTCTAGCAGAAGCAGCTAAGGATAGTGCGGAAGAATTAGAACAAGCGTTTCCATTTTTAATAGAGGAAGTTTAAGATGAGTAATAATGTATCATACGATTTTGTTCTTGATACCTGTGTTGCTGTTGATGCTCCTATTGGAACTGATCCAGAAACTCTTATTGAGGAGGCTAAGGCAAAGTTTGTTCAACGAATCTTAGAAAATGATGTAACAGTCTCCTTTGAAAACATCTTTGATTGTGAGACTGGTGCTTATGCTGAAGATTGGGAAGGATATAAACGAGATGAGTAATATAAAAACAGTCTGGGAAGGCCAGTTTGTTAAAGTTGACTTGGTAGATACTACAACTGAGTGTACTATAGCCAACAATGTATATAGCCTAACAGAAATGATGGACTTGCATCAAGAACTTGCAGAGGCTTTTGACGTAACAATAAAAGAACTGGAGAAACTTAAACATGTTAGCGTGTAGTCAATGTGTGTTTGGTCTATCTCAGATTTTAGCTTTCCTTACTGTATGTTTCTTTCCAATGGCATATGTTGTTAAATCAATATTTTCTAAAGATTAGAGATGTATCAGCTAATACAATCAAGTCAGTCGTGGAGGTAATATGGATCAGCAAGAATGGGATAAGTTAGGCTTTGATCCTAGAAAAGATGGTAAGTGGGCTACCTGTGAAGAAGTCATGAAAAGGATGAAACAAAATAGGTCAGAAGAAAGGAAAAATAAGATTATCACGGCTAGTATAATATTGGGAGGATTGTGTGTCCTCTTAACTGTTCTCTGGTTATTCTTGTAAACAAGGAGGTTTATATGAAAAAGTTATTTTTAAGTCTAGTAGTTATTATGGGTTTTAATTCAACCGCTAATGCTGATTTTACGGTAAGAATTGCACCCCCACTAGAAGTAGTAAAGTCTGCTGGTAGTTTCGTAGTAGATACAGGCAAGAAAGTCTGCGAAGGAGTGACAACAACTGTTTTTGGAATTGGAGAAACAATTACAGCACCTTTTAGGGCTGATGTGTATAGACCAAAGAAGAAAACATATAATTTTATAACCCCAAAACTATTCATAGAATATCAAAAAGGTAGATTAGAAGAGCGATGAAGTATGTAGTTAATTTAACAGACAAGAGAGGCAAGGGCAAAGTGAAGATCGTTGAGGCTCTTGACGTTAAAGAAGCTGAAGCTAAGGCAAAGTCCAAATACCCATCTTACGAGGTGGGTAGGATTTCGCCAAGCACAGATGACTTAAACTATTATAGATCAGTTAAGGATTTTAATGGCTAAGAAAAAGAAGTACCAAAAACCAAAGGCAGATGAGGCTGAGATACAAGCCTTCAGAGAACATACAAAGTTAATCAATAGTAGGATCAAGGAAATTACACAAAAGTACAGGAAATGGTGGGACAAAGATAAAAAAACTTGGAAGAAAGGTTTTTCACATGAGAGATTTCATAATGAGCGAGGAAGTGATACATGATTTTTGTCGTTTATTGAATATCAAGAACAAAGCAATACAAAGAATTGATATAGGATTAGAAGTAGGACACCCAGTAGTAGTTTCTATGGAGTATAGACCCAAGAAGCCAAAGAGAAAGAACCCAAAGGGTGTTATGGGTTTTGGCGCTAGTACAGGTTCAGCAAAAAAAAAGAAGAAAAAGCATAAACAGGGAGATGAAGAGTAAGTGGGTATTCGTGAAGAACTTAGTGACATTTATGGTGATGATCTTTTGTTTGCCGATGGTTATGACAATGCTATTATTGGCGTTTGCGTTGGCTTCGATTCAGGAAGGGTGGTATACTCTGTATCGAAAATGATTGACGCATGTATGAAAGAAGCTGGAATGTCATATGAAGATTCAGTTGAATGGTTAGAGTTTAACACGTTTGGAGCTTATGTAGGAGATAATACTCCTATTTATATTGAAACCAGTTTGATGGACTTGTAGCTCAGTTGGTTAGAGCAGAGGACTCATAATCCTTTGGCCGTAGGTTCGAGTCCTACCAAGTCTACTGGATGGGTTCAACTTTTTTTTATTTGTTGTGAGACTTTCCGACCCATCCTATGGGAGCCGGTGGCTTGCCGCCGGTTTCCCATATTTTATAATTTAGCAGAGAGTGAGAGGAAGATGGTACAGTACAAACTAACTTGCTGTAATAAGATTTACAATAGCATAAATAACATAAACATAAAGAAATGTCCATATTGTCATGAAGATAAACCTATATGCGAAGAGGTTGATAAGGAAGACGAAGTAATTTGGGCGGGATTTTCTGGAGATAAATCCTATGAAAAACGTCCGTGGGGTAATTTCAGAGTTGTATTAGATGAAAAAAATGTTAAGATTAAAAAGATAACTGTAAACCCAGAAGGTGTGTTAAGCCTACAGCTACATAGATACAGAGATGAATGGTGGAAGGTTATTAAAGGAGAAGGAGAGGTACAGATAGGTAACGATATTTTAGAAGTTAGCAAAGGAACTTCCCTTAATATTGATAGATACCAAGTCCACAGAATAAGCAACACTGGAGACTCTGATCTTATTTTTGTTGAGGTTCAAACTGGCGTATGTAATGAAGATGATATTATCAGAATTGAAGACATGTACGGGAGGAACGAATGACAGACTTTCTAAAAAAACTTATTGTTGATTGTGACGGAGTTATTGCAGGTAAAGAGCATGGAGGGGATTATTCAAAGTCTCCACCTCTGAAACATGGAATCGAACAGGTCAACAAACTCTATGATATGGGCTACACTATCATTCTATTTACTGCCAGATATGGAGAGAGACGTAAGGGAAATATACATGAGATGTATGAAGCTGGTTATAGAGAGTGGACAGACTGGCTTGAAGAGCATGGAGTAAAGTACCATCACGCATATATGGGTAAGCCTGCTGGGGTTATGTATATTGACGATAAGGCTGCCAGAGTAGAGTCAGATACAGAAGACGGATGGACTCAAGTGTGGAAAGAGATAGAAAATCTTAAAGGTAAAGACAAATACGGAAATATAGTAAGGTAACTTATGGTAAATTTTCTGTTTGATGTAGACGGCACGCTAACTCCACCTAGAGGAAAGATGGACAAAGAATTTGATAAGTTCTTTGGACAATGGACTGTATATCAACAGTCTAAAGGGAACAAAGTATATTTTGTAACAGGGTCAGACAGAGCAAAGACCTTAGAACAGGTCAGCATTTCTCTCTATAGATTGATTGATGGTTCTTATCAGTCATGTGGTAATGAACTTTATGTCAGGGACAGATTAACAAAATACTCTCAGTGGAAGATGCCAGCAGACTTACATTTAGATATTATAGAAGTTTTAGAAAAAAGCAAATGGTATGGCCGTGCTGAGAATAACATAGAAGAGCGTGTCGGCATGGTGAATATATCAACTCTAGGAAGATCAGCTTCAAAGGTTCTTAGAAAAGAATACTATACATGGGACAAGGCTAGTGGAGAGAGATTAGACATAGTAGATCAGCTATCCCATAAGCACCCAGATATATCTTTTACTATTGGTGGAGAGATAAGTATAGATATATACCCAAATGGAAAAGACAAATCACAAGTTCTAAATGATATGGAAGGAGAGACTATATTTTTTGGAGATAAATGTGAAAAGGGGGGCAATGACTTTACCATAGCAACTATGGCCGATAAGTCATTCAGTATTAATAGTTGGAGACAAACATATGAAATACTTAATAAAATGCTGTAACAGGATAGTAGATGTGGACAACAAGCCACTATTCTGTCTAAAATGTGGCATTGATAGATCAGAACTTGAAGTAGAGAAAATAGAAGAAGAGGAAGAAGAGTGAACGCTGTATATGCAGGCATCTTAGCTTGGGTTATAGAAGTCTCTATCGTGGCTATAGCTCTGCTACTATTAAAATACGAAGAAAATAAAGTTATAAATAATCGTACTACCAAAACCAAAAGGGTCGAAAAATGACTAATAGAGACTCCAGAGATATAATGTTTGAAAAAACACTCCAAAAGCAGGACGAGAAGTATCAGGAGCAATTAGCTAGTGAAAGACGTAAGTGGGAGTTCAGATACAACAATCAAGACAAAAGGATAAAAGAACTACAGGAAACTATATCAAGGCTGAGAAAAAGAGTTAGAGAGTTAAAAAATGGCTGAGTATAAATTTGAAAAATATGATGATCCATTCAGAGCCTTTAATATACAGATGTCTATCATATGTGACTTAGAACAAGGAGGTAAAATAGGTGAGGAAGAGGCGTTTGAGCAGGTAAAGGCATTGTATAAACAATTCAAACACTACTTCAAGCATGTGCATGAGGCTGAATCAATAGAAAAACATAAAAAAGAATATGAAGATGGAAAGTACAATAAAAAGATAGACTCACAAAGGGGAGACAAATGAGGATAGGGATTATATCTGGTTATTTTAATCCATTACATACAGGCCATTTGGATTACATTGACTCAGCCCACTTTCGTTGCCATCACCTTGTAGTGATTGTAAATAGTGATGAACAAGTAAAACTGAAAGGATCAGTTCCTTTTATGAATCAAGATGATAGAGCTAGGATAGTTCGTTCATTGAAGGGTGTTAATGAAGTCCATATCTCTATAGATACCGATGAGTCTGTAGTAGAGAGTATAAAGTCTATCTACGATAGTTGGAACACTCGTAACTTTGAAACTACTTTTAGCTTTATGAATGGTGGTGATAGGGAGGTTGGTAATACGCCAGAGGAGCAGTATTGCAAGCAGGTTGGTATAGAAACTATATACAATGTAGGCGGTAAAAAAACTCAATCATCTAGTGAGCTAATAAATGAAGCAACAAGAACCTGAAGTAAAGCCATGTCCATTTTGTGGAAGTCATGATGTTCAACATGAATGTCTTTCAAGTATAAATTTATTTTGGATAGAGTGCTGGGGCTGTGGAGCCAGTGGAGGAAGTGGCGAGAACTTTGCAGAAGCTATAGAAAAATGGAACTACCGCTTTTACTAAGGATCATAATACTTTTTACTTTTTCTAAAGTATCGCTTGACATGCGCCGATACTGTGTTATAATGGGGTTATTAACCGAACGAGGAATTTTGGCCGGAGGGGATTAAAATGGCAAAGAAGGAATGTCCAAACTGTGGAATAAAGGTCGGTGTTAGAACTAAGAATTGTCCTGATTGTGATTTTAAGTTTAGGATAATCAAGCGTGGCCCAAAACCAAAACCAGTAAATTGGAAAGAACTGAAGCGAGGAGATATTATCAAGTGTGTTCAAGGAACTGGCCCATATTGGATAAGCCCTGAAGATGGAGAAAGAATAGGATTTAACTTCAGAGGTAAGTATAGAGTTCAATTTATAGATGGCAATGGAATAGGAGCTTACCCACACAAAGGAAACAGAACTGAAAGCGGTTTTTGTTACATATATATGGGCAAGCGAAAATTTAATAACAAGACTGGCATACACAGTGAGCCACATAAAATTTTAGGCATACGGACTGAGGCTACTATTATCGAAACTAAAACGAAGAAAAGACGCAAGAAGAAAAAGCAGATCAATGTTGATGAAATCAATAATCTTATTGCGACAATGTAATGGAGAGCGACATGGAGATAGTATGGATAGAAGAGGACAGACACTTTGCAGTAGTTGACAGCAACGGCCAAATCATCATTAGATGTATTGATGAGAGGCAAGCGCATGAGGCTATAGAGAGAATACAGAGAAATATATATAACGAAAGTAGTGAAGAATAACTAGACAATATCTATCTTTATTATTCTCATTTCATTTTTTATTATTTCGCAGGCGTGTTCATTTTCTTCGCCCCACTTTAGCAGAACAGTAGTATAAACTTTTTGGACTGCGGCATAGCAAGCATCATCAGGATCATCTGCAATTACTTTTATCCAGTAGGAACCTTTTAGAACTTCTTTTATGCCAAGTTTTTCAACTTTTTTCATAGCATCTTTTAAGTCTACTTTGATGTTGTACATCATGTTAATACCCTCCTTTTTATAATACACCGTAGAGGACTTTATGTCAAATAGCAACAAAGAAGAAATCATAACCAGACAAGTTTTGGATGCTCACGGCAGAATGGATGATCTGAAGGAAGTTAGAATGAGGAATGTATTTGATAATAGATGGAGAGTTAATGTTTGGTGTTACTACGAAGACCCAAATCTAATGTCTAATCTAACCAGACCTGCAACTATTAAGTACAGTTACTTCATTCGTGTTGATGATTCAGGCAATATAGTTCACTCTGATCCAGAGTTAGGCACTCAGAGTTTGGCCGGATAACTTTTTTTGTAATTTTGTGAGACAACAGCACTAACCGAGTTATAATTTGTTGTAGTGGCCGCTGAAGGCCATATCAAGTGTACATCGTTTTTTATAAAGGAGATTCATATGGATCTTAATAGTGTTCAGCTTGGCGGTCGTCTAACTGCCAAACCAGAACTTCGACAAACTAAGTCAGGACATTCTGTTTGTGATGTTAGTTTAGCTGTAAATCGAATGAAAGAAGGAGAGACAGATTTTGTTGATGTTACTCTTTGGGGTAAAACAGCAGAACTTGCTTCTAAGCATCTCGATAAAGGTCGCTTCATTAATGTATTAGGGCGACTACAACAAGATAAGTGGGAAGATAAAGAAGGCAATAAACGATACTCTATGAGTGTTACTGCTGACAATCTTTACTTCGGCCCCAAGACTTCTGGAAGTTCAGGTGGCAAATCTAACTATAAGAAGCAAGAAGTTTTTGCTGACGATACAACAACTGATGACGTTCCATTTTAAGGAGAATTATTATGGCTAAGATCACAAAAGGATCTTCGGTTAAACTTAAACCAACAAGTGCTATTCCAACCCGTTATCATGGACGAAAAGCAACTGTTATTTCAACACCGCAACCTAACAACCGTTTTGTTGCACAAGTTAATGCAAGAGAGTCGGGGAACCCCTCCCAAACGCGACTTCTCGCATTGTCGAGCCGTGACGTTCAGGTAACTGGATAGGCTCTTGTGGGGCGACTTTTATACAGAGTTGTAGTGGGTTGAAATCCTGCCGTCCCAACTTTTCTTCCTCTCCGGTGTATACTTATATAGCTATACATTGAGGAGGGGAATATTATGAAAAAGTTTTTGGCTATATTATTACTATTATTAATACCAACTACATTAAAAGCTGATTTAGAAGATGTAGGCAACGCCACCTGTAAAGTTTACTCTAATGATGGAACAGGATCAGGTGTTGTATTTCTAGAAAACAAAACACATTACTTTGTACTTACCGCTGCGCATGTTGTATATTCTTCCGATGGATCACTAGATGCAAACATAGAACTTGAGTTTTTTATAGATGGATTCAAATCTAAGAAAATAAATTCAGTTGTTGATTACGCCTTATTACTAGGCGGCTCTACTGTAGATATAGCAGTATTGAAGTTTAAGAAAGAAGAATTAGGCAAGTACCCAAAACCAAATGTAATACCTATTGATGGTTCATTTGATACAAAGACAAATGATATTGTTTTAACTTATGGATGCCCTCAAGGTAGATGGCCGAGTGGACAAAAAGGCCATGTTGTTTATTATCATCCGAACAGACTAATTGTTACACCTAACCCTATCGGTGGAAGATCGGGGTCAGGGGTTTTTGATAAGAATGGTGAGAAGATAATAGGAATAATAATATGGAAAGATGGCACATCAGTTCCAGCGGCAAAGATAAAAGCGTTGTTGACCAACCTGTAGACTTGTTCTGCGATCATCAGGATATGCAGGGTAGATGTTGTAACAGACACGCTGTTTTTATTATCACATATAAAGATTCCGAATTTCCAATCTATACCTGTGAAAGATGTGTTTACATGTATATGGAAGATGACTCAGATTGTAGATACTTATGATTAAAAAATATTATGTAACCTGTGCGGATTTGAAAACAGTTACTCATGCTCATAGTGGCCCGCAAGCTATATTCTTTGCATTAGATCAAATGGGAAAACAAAGAGTAAGTAAGTTGAGTAACATAATTAGGGTTTCTGAAAGAGGGCATGAAGAACATTCTGATGATGAACTATTCTTGCTCGCAGATATGTTTACTCTGTGGATATTAAATAAGAACTGCAATGGAGCTATTGATGGACTACCAGAATAAGAAGAAGTTTGCCAAGAAGAAGGCAAAGCAGCGTAAGAGAGATGCTATGATGAAAAAGAGAAGAGAGGCATCTCAGGCTGAAAAAAGACAAGAGAGAATAAACAGTAAGATTGTTTATAAGTATCGAGAAAGATTAGTCCCATATAGGAAGCCAAAGGTAGATGAAGCTGAAGGTTAAGAAGCTAACAGAGGAAGCTATCCTCCCATCTAAAAACAATCCCACTGATGCTGGGTTTGATCTTTATACAACAGAAGAGTATTATCTAAAACCCAATGAGGTTAAACTATTTTCTACAGGCATTGCATGTGAACTACCTGAAGGCTATTGTGCATTACTGTGGGATCGTTCTGGCTTAGGCACTAAAGGTATACACAGATTAGCAGGTGTGATTGATTGCTCTTATAGGGGCGAATGGAAAGTCTGTTTAACAAATATTGGTGGAGTAACTTACCATATAAGAAGTGGAGATAGAATCTGCCAAGCAATTATTCAGAGAGTAGAGCCTTTTACTGTTGAGGAGGTGGCCGAATTAGGCGACAGTTCTAGGGGTGAAAAAGGATTTGGTAGCTCTGGCCGATAAAATTTTATTTTTCTTAAAGTTTATGCTTGACACCGACCGATATATATGGTATGATGTTAAGCATGACAAAGATAAAGCCTACACACTATGACGTTTACCCTGTTTTCACTTGCCCGCAATGTGGCTGTGAGTGGCAACAGAGTATTGAGGAGACTGTCTTTCCGGCAGGTATCCTTTGTCACTGTGGGGCGAAGCTGAGATTAGATAGTATCGAAGCTATCGAAGTTAATGCTGTTTTCAGTTCTGATAAAAAAGAACCGGAGACAACTGGTGCTGACTTTTCTGATGATGTAGTTCATGGTTTGGTGAACATGGGCTATAAGAAAAAGGAAGCTAAGGATTTAGTAGATAAGTATTACAAGGACGGTGTTAGTCCTGAAGAACTTATCGGGGATATTTTGCGAGGAGAAAAGTAACATGGCTATTGTTTCAAAGCCGGAAATTAAAGTTCGTACATCTGAGGATTTTGCGTCTAGCAACTTCCGTATTGAAGCCTCCCCAGAGGCTTTCCGTATTCTTTCTGATGGTCTTTATTCTAATAAAGTTAAGGCTGTTATTCGTGAACTGTCTACAAATGCAGTAGATAGTCTTGTAGACGCTGATACCGTAGAGCTTGGGTATGAAGTTCATCTACCAACTTACCTCGAACCCGAATTTTCTATTCGAGACTACGGTACAGGTCTGCAACATGAAGCAGTAGTAGGTCTTTACACTACATACTTCGGAAGTAACAAGACTAATTCAAATGATTTCACAGGGCAATTAGGTCTTGGTTCTAAATCTCCATTTGCTTATACTGATAGTTTTACTGTCACTTCTTATAAAGATGGAGTCAAGCGTGTTTACAACGCTCATATCAGTGAGTCTGGGTATCCTGCTATCTCTCTTCTTACAGAGAATGATACTGATGAACATAATGGTATTGAGATTAGGTTTGCCGTTAAGAATAGTGATACAGATTCTTTTGAGGAAGAAGCCAGTGAAGTTTATCGACACTTTTCTGTTAGGCCGACCTTCATCGGTGTTAATCCAGAGATTGAAGAATTTGAAAAGACTCTTGAAGGTACAAATTGGCATATGAGTAAAAGCCGTCACAGGGGAAGTGCATTGGCTGTGATGGGTAATATTGCCTACCCTATTGGCAAGATAGACACTGACGATAAAGCTCATATCAATCTTTTAGATACCAGTGTTGTTATTGAATTTAATATTGGTGACTTAGATATTACTCCAAGTCGAGAGTCTCTCTCAATGAGCAAGCGTACTATAGAGAACATTAAGTTTCACTTAGACTTTGTTATCTCTGAGATTAAGGGAGAAGTTCAGAAAAGATTTGATGAGTGTGACAATTTATGGGATGCTAGAGTTTTGTCAGCCTCTTTGTTTGGGACTTGGAGTAGTCCTTTGTATCACTTGGGCAATGTCTGTAGGAGTGGAGACATATCCTATAAGGGGAAACCCGTACAAATTGACAATAGACTAGGACTATCTGACATCGCAGGAGTTTCTATATATAGGTTTCATAAGGACGGCTATGGCTCTAATTACAAGCGTGAGACCTGTCATGGTATTCCTTGTGATGACACTAAGATGTTTATTGATGACTTACCTGCTACTGGTGCGTACAGTCGATGTAAAGAGTGGTCTGAAAAGAATAGTCAGGACTGCTATTTAATTAGACTTACAAGAGATGGCATCAAGAATAATCCTATTCTAGAAGATGAGTTCTTTGAGTTCACAGGCATGAAGGATGATGTTCTGTCCAAAGTCAGTGAACTTCCTAAACCTACCCGATATTACGGTGGAGGAAGAAGATCAGGAACAGGTGTTCGTAAAGACAAAGTTCTGAAGTTTGATAGCAGGGATTGGCACTCATCTAAGTCTGACTACTGGGACTCTTGTGAAGTCGATTTTGACAACGGTGGACTCTATGTAGAAATCAGCCGTTATAATGTAGTTGACTTTGATGCGACTGGGTGGATTCATGTCCCTATGGAACCCGCTGATCTTAAGAAGTTAATACAAAATATAAATGATGAGTTTAGTTTGGACATTGAAGTCTATGGAGTGAAGTCTGCAAATATCAGCAGGTATCGTAAGAGTGATGAGTGGACTAATCTCTGGGATTATCTTCCAGAAGTAGTCAGTGACGAGGATAAGATGATGGCCGCTAAGAAGGCTGAAGTCAACTCTGATGTCATGTCTGATCTAGACTTCCACTTCAGGTTCTTTGCAGAACTGCATGAGCATCTGTCTGTAGATAGCGACATAAAGACGTTTTGCAAGGTATTGTCTGATATGGCTAAACTTCATGACGATGACTCTCATCGGCAATTTAATGACATATTAAGAAAACTTGATATTAAGAATTTGGTAGATGTAAACCCTATTTCAACTAGAGAAAATTTGGAGAAAAAGAATGAAGAAATCAAGCAAAAATACCCAATCACTGAACTCTCAACAAACGGAGAAACAGGATACTGGGGGCATAAAGCCGCCTACAAGGGGTTTGAAGAAGGCGATTGGAAAATTGTTGCCCAATACGTGGAAAAGTCCTAAGAAGTCTGGTATAATTAAAGAGAAAGATGAGGGGTCAGAAATGAAACGAGTAGCTTTTATACAATCGGGATCGGGTACACTTACCCTGTTGATCGACAAAGAGGCTCACACTGTAGCTGTAGATCATCCGAACTTTGCAAGAATCATGCAGGTTCTAAATAACAGAGATGCAGACGAGCTTTTAGAGTTAGTCAATGTTCCTACCTTTGTTGAGAATTACACAGAAGGTAAGATCAAAATTCAGGAAGGGCTATTCCTTTATGACGGCTTTGAGCTTCATAATGCACTGACTGACCGAATCATGAAACTGATGGCTGGTGGACATCCATTTGATTACATGGTCAAGTTTCTTGACAACCTAATGGAGAATCCATCTGGCCGAGCAGTTCAAGAACTGTATAACTTCTTGGAGCATCGTAGTCTACCAATTACTGAGGACGGGTGTTTCTTGGCTTACAAGTCAGTTAGAGAAGATTATATGGATTGGTATAGCAATAGTATTGACAATAGTATTGGCAACACTGTCTCTATTCCTAGAAACCAAGTAGATGACAACTGTGATCGTGGATGTTCTTACGGTTTGCATGTCGGAGCTATGGATTACGTTGGGAATTATCACTCAGATGGTGGTAATATTGTTATTGTCAAGGTGAACCCTAAAGATTGTGTGTCTGTTCCTCTTGATAGCAACCATACTAAATTGAGAGTTTGTTCATACGAGGTTATCGACCACTATGAGGGAGATCTTGAGGAAGTAATTTACAGATCGGACGTTGGCAATGTAGAGGAACTGTCAGGGATGTTTGACAATATGATGGCAGACCACTGGTACAGCTACGAACATTATGATGATGAAGGAGAAGTTTAATGGTAACTAAAGAAGATATGGCTAAGGGTTATGTTGAGCAAGTACGATCTCAGCTAAACCAACTCAAGAATCAAGTTGCGGCATTAGAGCAACATATTCAAGAGTGTGAAGAAGGTCTTTCTGACGAATCACCGCCAGAAAGCGAGTAGAATCACCCCCCTCGCATCGGGAGTCGGTCGTCTCAGGATGGCTGGCTCCCGATTCCCTTATTGGAGAAAAGTTGTGGACAACTTTAATAATTTGTTGCGAATTGGTGTTTCTAATATGTGTAAGGAAACTTTTTGGATCAGTTTTATAAGATAACCTACGCCCCCTTAGCTCAGTGGATAGAGCATCGGACTTCTAATCCGAGGGTCGTGGGTTCAAATCCTACAGGGGGTGCTTAATTAGATATGAATAAAAGATCTTTTACTATAACTTTGTTATTTTTTACTTTCGCTATCTCTACTATCTTTGCTACAAATATGATGGTTTCGCTGAAGAAGGAAAATGAATCACTGTCTAAGACAGTTAAGGAACATGAAGCAAAAGTTAAAGAACATGAAGCAAAGCTAAACCAACTGTATGGAGGACTCAATTTTCTTGGTATGCAGGTTCAATCGCTAATGAATATTGAGGCTATGAGAACAGATCCAGACTTCAAGGAAAAGATGAAACAATATAACGAGGGTTTTAAAGAAACTAAAGAGGGAGAAGAAAATGAAAAAGATGCTTTTAACCGTAATTTGCCTAAGCCTCCTACTGATGAAACCAACTGATGGTTTTTCTCAGGAAAAGGTAGAACTCCTTGAGCGTAAGGTGATTAAAGTCCCACAGAGGCCGTCTGTACAACCACCACAAAGGCCACAGACACAGCTACGATTTGGGAAGCAAGAATGGCAGCGACCACAACAACGTCACTTGGTTCCGAATCCTAATTGGGATAGAAGACCTTTAATTATTTATAGCCCCTATGGTTATAGATATGTTCATCCTCATCCTGTGTATGAAAACTGGAACAACTTTTACCGTCCCGCATATCCTGTGTATCCAGCTTACCCAGTTCAGCCTTATTTCTTTTTCCAATTTAGGTGGTAATATGAAAAATCTAAAAATCGTATATCACGTTTTGTTGATTGCGCTTGTGAGCTTATCTCTTTATTTTAACTATAATACTAGCAAGGACATGCAAGATGCTATGACGTTCACTTATGATGGTATGATGTTAAATAATGATACAGCCATGAAGTTAGAGGACGCATTACAGATACTATCCAATGAAGGCCCTGTTGAGATTGAAAGGATTGCTAGAAAAGTTGGTAGAGAAGAAGCAATCAAAGTCATGCAGGAATTTGCTGAAAACTTTAATGAGCTAACAGCGAGCGACAATGAGGATTGACCATATAGCCTACAGAGTGTCAGACAGGGATAAGGCCGCTAGGTTCTTCCAAGAGGCTCTAGGTTATAGTATAGCAGATGATTTTGAGATAGAGTTTGAGGATGGAACCAAAGCAAATTGTTATGCTATGGAGCCACCAGAGAATAATAGAGTCAACGCACCTGTGAAAACATATGGAAACTATCACTTGCCTGCTGAAGTCTTTGTGTCGGAAGGTACTGAAGACTCTATAGTTTATAACTGGGTAAAGGAAAGAGGAGGAGTTGGAGGTATCCACCATATAGCATATGAGGTGGATTCAGTTGAGGAAACAATGAAGGAATGGAGAGATAAGGGTTATGCAGAATTTACAACAGAAGATCCTCTCACATGTCCGGGCTTAGTTCAGTGTTTTACAAAACCAAGTGAACTTACTGGAATTATATATGAGTTTATTGAGAGGGAAGACAAAGGATTCTGTAGGGAAAATGTTAAGGACTTAATGAAATCAACAAAGGATATATAAGTATGGAACAGAACTATATCAATGGACAGTGGGTTACATCCGAAGCAAGACAGAGTTTTGAAAATATAGACCCGTGTACAGGACAGAGTATTGCAACGTACCCATGCACAGGCCATCGAGAAATTGATGATACTGTAGGATACGCGAGAGAAGCCTTTAAGACTTGGAGGAATGTCAGCCGAGTCCAGAGAGCAGAGGTTTTGTATAGAGTAGCAAAACTTATAGAAGAGAGAACAGAACAACTTGCCCAAGCAATTTCTATGGAAACGGGCAAAAATTATAATGAATCAATAGCGGAAGTCAATGAGGCACTTCATATGGCTCAATACGCATTTGGTTCTGGTAGAACCCCACAAGGAGAAGCAGTTGCGTCCGAAATTTCTGCAAAAGACTCGTACATGCTACGAAAACCGAAGGGGGTGGTTGCGATTATTAGTCCTTGGAATTTTCCCCTTGCCATTGGTGCTTTCTGGTGTGCTGCTCCTGCTCTTGTTGAAGGCAATACTGTCGTTATCAAGCCCAGCGAAGATGCACCTCTTTCTACACAGTTAGCCGTAGAAATTTATCACGATGCCGGTATACCCGCTGGGGTATTGAATCTAGTTCATGGTGGAGCAAGGGCTGGAGATTGGCTTGTTAAAGCCGATGTAGACCACATTTGTTTTACAGGGTCTGCTGAAGTTGGACAGCATATTAGAAAAGCCTGTGCTGATACTTGGAATAAAACCTGCTCTTGTGAATTAGGTAGTAAGTCTGCTGTAATAGTTTTTGACGATGCTAACTTTGATATGGCCGTGTCAGCGTGTATAGCGAGTTCCTTTAAGTTATCAGGTCAGAGATGTGTTTCTGCTGGCCGTCTAATTGTGCAGAGAGGCATCTATGATAAGTTCTGTGACTCATTCAAACACTATGCTAGACAGGTTAAAGCTGGGCCACCTTTTACGGATAGAGGGTTTGTAGTGGGAGGAGGTCTAATTCCTAGTGATTATTATATGGGGCCACTTATAAATCAGCAACAACTTGATAGGGTACAGAAGTATAATAATATGGTGAAGGAAGATCCTGAAGCTCAAGTCCTAGTGTCAGGAGTTACTAGGGAGCCGGGATTTTTCATTTCACCAACTGTTTATAAAACTGAATGGAGAGATGTACCCTATTTAAAAGAGGAGGTCTTTGGGCCACATGTTGCAATTATTCCTTTTGATACAATTAATGATGCTATTAATGTCTACAACGATACTGATTACGGATTGGCTGTGGGTGTTATCACAGAAGACTTTAAGAAAGCGAGAGTATGCCGTGACCGCTGTGATTACGGGATGTGCTATTGGAATGGTGGTTCTATCGCTGCTGAGTCTCATCTTGCATTTGGTGGTGTCAAAAAGTCTGGAAACGGATACCCTTCTGCTGCTAGAACGTACAGGGCGGTAACTCACGAAGTTTCTTGGACTGTCAACCACGACGAACAACTACAATTTCCACAAGGCATGGAGTAACTATGATTGATAAACCATCTACGACAAAAGAATTAGGACTAAGCTATTTGTTTCATAAGGCCGTTGCTGATAGAGAGGCGGCAAAGCTATCAATGTCATTACTTTTAGATAGTGCGGTAGGAATTGGAGATCATTCTACCAATGACTTCTATGAAAACCTAGACCAAGCTTTAAACAATCTCGTTGATGCTGAAGATAGGCTCGATGTTCTAGAGAGTACATTTGGCAAGAGAAGAACTGGGAAGATATTAAATGAACGGAACGAGAGTAAAAATAAGTGATACTTGTAACATAGAATTGTATATAGGGTCTATAAATGAGAAGACAAAGAATCCTTTCTTTTACAGGGATCTTGTCAGAGAAGTCTCTTGGTTTCAAGACAGCCTTCCTAAACATATCCCTGTATGTATAACTCCGGTTGAGTTTGTGTCAGGTAGCAAGTACAGAGAAAAAGGATGGAAGATTTCTGTTATTAACTTTCCTAGAAGGGGCGCAACCCCACAAGAGATAGAAAAGTTCATGATGGATCTCGCTCATGTCCTGCTAATTAACTTTAAACAAAAGCGCGTGTCTGTGGTTGGTTCAGATAAGACTATAATGCTGGAGGGAGACTTTTAATGAGTACAGCAATCTTTGGTTTAGGAAATATGGGTAGAACTATAGCTTATGCTATGAAGTCTCTAGGTCATAGAATTACATTGGTAGATACCAGTAAAAGTGTTCTAGACTCCATTGATATAGCATCCGATAAAGTTGTCACTAATGATCTTACAACAGATGCTCGCTCTATTGTAGAAGGCAAAGATATTGTCATTTCTTCTCTCCCATATCATGCTACAGAGACTTTGGCTAAAGCATGTATAGATATGTCAGTTCCATATTGCGATCTAGGTGGCAGAGTGGATGTATCAGCTAATATAAACAGATTTGCAGAAGAAAAAGGTTTTCCATTTGTATTTACAGACTTAGGATTAGCTCCGGGTCTTGTTAATATACTTGCTGAATGGGGATATGATAGTCTTGGTGGTGCTGATAGTATAAAAATGATGGTAGGAGGACTGCCAGACAGAGCCGTAAAAAACCCACTAAAATACATGGTAACTTGGTCTGTAGATGGTCTTATAAATGAGTACAGAGATGCCTGTGAGGTTTTAACTAATGGTAATATAGAACTTGTTCCGGGAATGGAAGGGCTAGAGACAATAAAACTTGATAAGATTACTGGGGACTTTGAGGCATTTTATACTAGTGGAGGAGCCTCACATACTATTGACACTATGAAAAACAGAGGAGTCAGTAACTGTTCATATAAAACACTTAGATATAGTGGTCACAGGGATATTGTAAGATTTTTGATCAGGGAATGTGATCTTCCGGACGAGTGTCTCAAAAAGATCTTTATGAATGGCTGCTCTGTAATTAATTCTAATAGCTCCTTTAGATTTTCTAAAAGGATAAAAGACATTGTAATAGTTAAGTGTCAGGTCAAAAATGGGAGTACGAGTTGGGACAAAGAAATATTGATAAATTCAGATGATATGTTCTCGGCTATGCAAAGAGCTACTGGCTACTCTATAGCCGCTGCCGCTGACCTTATAGCCAGAGGAGATGTAACCCCTTCCGGAAAACATCTAAAATATGCAGATATTCCCTTTGAAAGCTTCAAAAGGGTCTTGACTTATCTAGGGATTGAGGTATAATGAAGCTTAATCAGTGGTGGATTTGCGCACAAATTTCGATGTTTAGCGCTTTATTGTTTAAAGTTCTACACTCGGGACTGCCGAATTACCCTACAGAGCTGTTCCTGTGGCTTACCTGTCTTATATATACTATGAGCAATAAGCTAAAACCCCTAGAATAAATGGTGTATATTAATAATGAGCATAATTTTTTTCGGATTGATCTCAGGCTTTTTTTGCAGCCTCTTTGTAATGGTGAAAGAGGATTTGACTATAAGGAAGAAAAGTTCCTCGTCTTGGTCTGACGATATATGGGATTCCATGACAAAATAGGAGGCAGACATGTTAGACTTTTTCTTTAATCGACGAGATTTTTTAAGAGTAGGTTCGATAGGGGCTGGCATGACAGCCGTTGGCCTGTCTGACCTAGCTATGGCACAAGACCCCCAATCCCTAGAAGACAAGGCGGTAGTCTGGGTATGGCTCGGAGGTGGGCCAACGCAATTTGAGACATTCCACGCGCCCAACGATACCGTCCCTACCGAGTGGCAGCCAGTGAATGGGGCTATTCATGATTCTAAAACGAACATTACTCTTGGTGCGGATTGGACTGAGTTATCTAAGCACACATCTAAGCTGAATGTTGTAAACTCGTTTAGCCATAAGGATTCCTCGCATAGACAGGGGACTCACTTTATGATGACTGGACATTACAACCCAGAGAGAACCACAACATCTATGACAAAATATCCGTCATTTGGATCTATGGTGTCTTCTGTATACGGAACTAACCATCCAGACAATGGCGTTCCTACATATGTTAAACAAGGTAAGATTGAGGGTGATGAAGGAGCTTGGTTGGGAGGGGCTTACAAGCCCTTTGATCCATCTAACAAAGACAACTTGACAGCCAGAATAGAATTAGACAGATTCTCAACTAGAAGAGACCTCTTGAAGGACTTAGATTCTTCTAGTGTGTCTGGTAAGAGCGCAAGCTCTGTAGACTTTTACAAAGGTCAAGCCTATGATGTTATTCTAGGCTCAGCCAAGAACGCCTTTGCAATAGATCAGGAGACAGAAGAGACAAAAGCTCTTTATGGATCATCTAAGGCTAATGATATTGGTGAGCAACTTATACTTGCTCGTCGTCTAGTTGAGTATGGAACCAGATTCATTACGCTCCATTATGGTGGATGGGATATGCACAGCAACATCTCCAAAGCTCTTCAAGGGAGAGTGGCTCCGATTGACAAAGCCGTCTCAGGATTTCTGCAAGATGTGTGGGATCGTGGCATGAATGAGAAGATCATGCTAATTGTAACAGGTGAGTTTGGCAGAACAAAGATCAATGCAAATGCCGGTCGTGACCACTGGCCCGCTATCACACCGATGATGATGGCTGGAGGATCTTACCAGTCAGGTCGTACTATCGGAACCGCAGACAGATCATACAGTCCTTTGGAAAATCCAGTTGGCCCTATTGATTTGCAAGCTACATTATTTGACCACTTCGGTATCGACTCTAGCATCCAGAAGACTGATAACGGGGGAAGACCAAGATACCTATTAGAAGGAGAAGCAAAGGTAATATTATAATGAAAAGAAGAACCTTTTTACAGGCTGGATTTATAGGAGGACTTGGACTACCTTTTCTTAATGCTGACCAAAAGTTTTATGAAAGCGTAGAGGGGCCTGCTAAGAGTGTAATTTTTATATATCTTCCGGGGGGAATGGCTCATCAAGAGACACTTGACCCTAAACCTTTTGCGCCGATAGAATATCGTGGGCCACTTGGTAGTATACAAACAGTTGTTCCAGATATACGTCTTGGAGAACTTATGGTTAATACTTCAAAGATAGCAGATAAAATATCTATCATACGAAGCATGACTCATGGTGAGGCAGCACATGAACGAGGCACTCACAATATGTTTACTGGGTACAGACCAAGCCCAGCCCTGCAATACCCTTCTATGGGTTCAGTAGTTGCTCATGAGTTTGGGCCTAGAAAAAATCTGCCTCCTTATGTATGCATACCTAACCAGCCCAATGAGTTTGCTGGCACTGGCTATCTAAGCAGTTCTTATTCTGGCTTTGGCTTAGGATCTGATCCCGCAAGCGGAAACTTTGCAGTCCGTGATCTTAAAATCCCAGTTTCTGAAGACAGATTTTCTAGAAGAAAAAAGGTACTGGATATAGTAAATACAGACTTCAACCAAAAGCAAGAAGCAGATTCTATAGATGCTGTAAATTCTTTTTATAAGAGGGCTTATAGCTTGATAGGAGATGAGAATGCTCGTGAAGCATTTAATATAGAGAAAGAACCTTCTGAACTTAGAGATAAGTATGGAAGAAATACTGCTGGCTCTAGGATGCTGCTTGCTAGAAGGCTTGTAGAGTTTGGCTCTAGGTTTGTCACATTGACTTATGGTGGATGGGACATGCATGATAATATTGCCAATGGAATGAATAGTCAACTACCGGCTTTTGACAAAGGATTCGCAACTCTGATAGAGGACTTGAGTGATAGAGGTCTATTAGACTCTACTCTTGTATGTGTAGTCTCAGAATTTGGTAGAACACCTAAAATAAATGGGACAGCAGGCAGAGACCATTGGCCTAAAGTATTTAGTACTATTATGGCTGGCGGAGGCATCAAGCAAGGAATTGCTTATGGTACTTCAAATGCAACTGCCAGTGAACCAGATGAAAATGCAGTTACTATTGAAGATTGGGCAGCCACTATTTACAATAGACTGGGTATTGTTGCAGATAAGGAGTTGATGGCTCCGGGTGATAGACCTATAGAGATTGTCGATGGAGGCAAGGTTATACAAAACCTTATTATCTAAAGGATACATTTGAATGAATAAATACCAAGAATATTTTCGCTCGCTACAAAAGTCCTCTTCAGGATATAAGTATGAACACCCCAAGACGGGAGAAGTTTTTACTTATAGACGTAAGGGGATTTATAAAAAAGGCGGAGTTACTCTAATTTATAAAGGGAGAGCAGATGAAGTTTAAAATACCACTGATAGCAATTATTATAGTTGCGGCCATATGTTTCATTAATAAAGAGGAGATAAAAAATATGTTTAACGGCGATCAACCAGCAATTTGTGAAGTATGTGAACCAGAGTGTCCATGTCCAGAGGTAGATTGCATTTGTGATGTTGAAATCTGCAAATGTGAAAAGTGCATTAGTTAAAAAGTATTAGAGGTGTGTTATGCTTAATTTATCGCGTAGAAGTTTTCTTTCTGTAGGAGGTTTTGGCCTTCTTTCGATGCCGCAGTTACTCGAAGCCCAAGACACTATTGGTGCTTCCCATAAGGCTGTTATTAACATCTTTCTTGGAGGCGGCCCTCCGCACCAAGACATGTGGGATATAAAGACAGAAGCTCCATCGGAAATCAAAGGCCCATTCAAGCCGATCTCGACCAATGTGGCGGGTGTATACATTGGTGAATGCTTCCCAAAGATTGCTTCGATGTTTGATAAGTTTACAGCAATTCGCTCTGTGGTAGGATCAGATGGTTCCCATGACGGATATCAATGTGTTACTGGATGGAGCCGTAAGAGTATGGTATCTGGAACGAACTACCCCGCCATTGGAGCGTGCGCCTCTAAAATTCTTGGCTCAGTTGATCCGGCTGTACCAGTCGCAGTAGGACTTGCAGAACCGACTAAGCACAATCCTTGGTCTGAAGCCGGTGGCGCTGGATATCTTGGAGACACGCATAAGCCTTTTAAGCCTAACGGTGAGATGATGAACGATCTCAAGCTTAATCTAGAAGTTGAAAGGTTTAAGAATAGAAGGGATTTGTTAAATGGTTTTGCAGGATTAAACAAGCGGATAGATGAATCTGTAGGTACTGACACATTCACAGAAGAGGCATTTGGAGTTCTTACTTCAAGCGCTTTAGTTGATGCGCTAGACCTATCTAAAGAAGATCCTAAGATCAGAGAGATGTATGGAGATGGCAAGCCCTTTAAGTTCCAGTATGATGGAGCGCCTACAGTTAATGAGCATGTACTTATGGCTAGGCGTCTAGTCGAAGCAGGAGCTAGATCCGTCTCGCTTTCTTATGGCCGATGGGATAGCCACGGCTCTAACTTTGATCTTGTTAGAGATCATGGGGCGAAGCTAGACCAATGTGTTTCAGCTTTAGTGACTGACTTAGACCAGCGAGGCATGTTAGATAATGTTCTTGTTGTTGTCTGGGGAGAGTTTGGCAGAACTCCCAAGATTAATCCCAATGGAGGGCGTGACCACTGGCCTCAAGTCTCCTGCGCCTTGTTAGCAGGTGGTGGCTTTCGTCATGGTCAGACTATTGGTTCTACTAATAGACTTGGTGAAGTTCCTGACTCCAGACCTGTTCATATGCAAGAAATTACTGCAACAATGTATCGTGGCTTGGGAATTGATACTATGTCAACTACATTACTAGATAGAACTGGTAGACCTCAATATTTACTGGATCACAGGGAACCTTTAAAAGAGTTAATATAGTATGAAAAGAAGAGAGTTTATATCCTCCGTCGCCGGAGTTGCCGCTTTAACGCAAACTCTTCAGGCAAACCAAGAGCAGTTAGAAAAGAACAATAAATCTGCTATACTGCTATGGATGGGAGGAGGCCCTTCTACTATGGATATATGGGACTTGAAGACAGGCGCTCCTACGGGAGGCCCCTTCAAACCCATCGCTACATCAGGCGATGCCCAAATATCAGAACATATGCCACTCACTGCAAAACAAATGCATAACCTAGCTATCATAAGATCTATGAGTACTAGAGAGGCAGATCACATGCGTGGCAGGTATTATATGCATACCGGATATGTACCTAACCCATCTATTGACCATCCAAGTTATGGATCAGTCATATCTCACCAGCTAGAGAGACCTGACGTTGCAATACCTAAGTTTATATC
>CEUO01094775.1_pt1 | contig 22395 bp, 13 predicted proteins | sample 531391 | NCBI WGS metagenome assembly CEUO01 (sample SAMEA2622799, study PRJEB7988) | marine metagenome | isolation source: saline water (ENVO:00002010), including
ATGTATATCGCCAGAAGAAAAGCCATTACGATTGGGGCAACTCAAACTCTGGGAAGCGAAACTCCGGGTCAATTAATAGCAGAAACAAATAGCTTTACTAGAAGCTCTGACTTTCTCACGTTCAACGGGAAGATTTCTCAACACCTCCACGAACAGCAAACAGGAGCGGGAAAATGTAACTGTTGGACGCTTAAAGATATAGACCCATTGATAACATATGATAGTAATAATAATCCTACTTCTGGATTTAACATTACCCCAGAGACTTCAAATCATGACGTTACAATCATTGGCAGCGAAAACCAAACTCCAGTTCTTAAAATAAACAAAGAAGGTTTAATTGTTGGCTTTGGAGTTAGAAATACAGTCGGCACAGGTTCCGCTGGAGGAGTAACCGCCGCCAAGCTAGTTACAAGCGGTGAGCTTTATACGAACGCTGCGTTTAATAGTCGAGAACAAGATAATATTACTCCAGTAAATGGTAAAATTACTTTAAACTTATTCCTTAAAGACTCTGCTTTTGCCTCGGCTGACCATAATCATAATGCCAGTTACGGCGGAAGTCTTGCGGTAGGCTCTGGAGCAAACGCAAACAAGATTGGGCTTCTCGCCGCAGATGGCACCACCACCTTGGGAAGTTACATTACCGTTCCTTACGCAACCACGGCTGGCTCCGCAAATGGAGGAGCAGCAGACACTTTATCAACAATAGACTCTGAAGTAGATGCAGACCATTACTTAACTTTCGTTAACAGCAATAACTCTAGTGCAACTTACGAATCATTTTATACAGATGGTGGCATAAAGTACAACCCCAACAAAAATAAACTAACCGTTGACAAAATAAAATGCGATACAAATTTAGCCACAGCAGCTAACACAACAACTACCGCTTTAAAACATATAATTGGTAAGGTAAACGGGGGCACCGTTCATTATGACTTTACTGATGGTCAGGTTCAAACTTTCTTGGGTCTCAAAAGCGCGGCTTATGAAACCAAGGGTACGTTTGCTTTAGCGACACAAGTGCTGACAAACGTTCCAGCTAATGCGCTGTTTACGGATACTACATACAACACGGCAACTTCGTCCGCCCTAGGCCTTGTTAAAATAGGATATACAGAAAATGGAAAAAATTATCCTGTTGAATTGAGCAGTGGTAAAATGTATGTTAATGTTCCTTGGGTAGACACAAATACTGATACCAACTATTATTTAAATGGCATTTCTAAGAGTAATAACACTTTGACCTTTTCCGTTAATGGAGCAACAAATCAGACTTATACATTTGGCGCCAATGCGTTTACCGACACAACAATCCCAACAAACAATAATCAATTAGCCAACGGCGCAGGGTACACCACCTATACAGCAAACCAAACCGTAAACACAACCAGCAACGTTACGTTCAATAAAATGAGCACCGCTTTATTGAGCAACACTGACGCGGGCGTGACAGCTTTTCATATTACCCCATACAAAACGGGCGTAAACATGACTGCGGCGCAAAAAGCTAACCCAAGCTTTAGTCGAGACAAAGGTAAAAATTGGAATATGGTGAGCGGTAGCGATGACCCCTACGGCACGGAGCAAAGAGCTACTCAAACTATTATATACGGCTCATCTATTGGTGAAAGCACCGAGTTTTTTCATGAGGCGTACATTGGTAGACAATGGAGGACTTCTAGGGAAACTCAACTTTCAGACAAAAGAATCAAAACAGACATCAAGAATTTATCTTTGGGTTTAGATTTCGTCAAGAAGCTAAGGCCTGTTGAGTACAAGATGACCACTGAAGCCACCCCAAGAAGAAACTTTGGCATTATAGCTCAAGAACTCGAAGCCACACTAGAAGAAGAGGGAGAAGCAGATACCTCTTTCATTAACGTGCCCAAATACCACGAACTTTCAGAAGAAGAAAAAGAAGCGTCCCTTAAATTCCTTGATTACTCACAAATCAATGTGTGCTTACTCAAAGCTGTTCAAGAGTTAGCCGCCAAAGTCGAGGCGCTAGAAGCTAAATTAGAAGAAAATTAAATTTGCTTTCCTGCCGCTTTTGTGTTAATATTAACATATGAGCGAAGAAACTAACGAACAGCAGCAAACCGTAGAAGCTCCAAAAGAGCTTAATCTACAACAATCCTTCAATTTGCTTGTAAACCTCGCAAGGCAGAGCAAGCTAACTTATGACGAACACGCACTTGTGGATAAGGCTGTTCGTGACCTCCATGAAGCGTTAAACCTCCAAGAATAACAGCGCAGGTTTATCGTCATAAGGCTTAACGCTCTCCTTTTTCGCATGGGAGAGCGTTTTTTTGTGTGTAACCCAAAATAGAGGAACCTTATGAAAACCATCAAAAACTCTTGGAATTGGGTAAAAAACCACATCGAAGCAATTAATTTCGGGGTGGTTCTTTTTGTTTTAGGATTCGTAGTTTGGCTTAGTGTTCATATAATGAGTGTGGAATCTCAGCTTAGAAGTGAGAACCAATTTTTAAGGGAGAACCTTATAAGAATGGAGCAAAATCTAGGCGGGGCAGTCAAACACATAAACGAACAAGAAGCAGTAATCAGAAACCAGCAAGAAGGCATAAGAAAGCTAATCGAAAGAATAAACAATCTCACGGCTTTATTAAATGGAAATTATACATAATTTTTTATAATTATCTTTAATTAAGTGTAAAATAAGAAAGCTGAAAAATGGATAAACTAGAATATGACTTGCACCACACAAGAAATCGCCCAGCGGAAACGCTTGGCGTAGAACTTGACATTACAGACGTTAAGAGTCCAGAGCAGGAGCAGTCGGAAGCTATAGAGTTTTCTAAGAAGATACTAGGGGTACTAGAAGATAAACTCAAGAGCCATAACTCAGAACATTCTAAACGAATTAAATTACATCAACTTAAAAGCGTTTTCTGCAACGGCGCTAGAACCAAAAGTGACCCTCAGTCAACAAATACCGAATCCGGTTTGGCGAGGGTTAATTTATTTCTACGTATTGCTGCCGGTAAAATTGATGATTTAAATTTAGATATTAGCAAAAAGCCTTCGTACAATGAATTAGTGGATATAACAGATTACTTCAGGCCTTCTAACGAGGACCTCAATAAAGCCAAATCTGATATTGAAAGCTACGATTTAGATTATCCTTATGAAGATATAGACGAATTGTACATTGAGAATGATGGTTCAAGCTCTAATCTTTATTTTGATTATTGATTTTACATTATGAAAAATATCGCCGCAGCATTCGTACTGGGCTTCGCGTTGCTAACTAGTTCTTACGCAGCAGAAGCAGACTCAAAAACCGCAGAACATCTTCAAACGGTTTCCGTAACAATTAGGTCAGAAGGACAATTCTCTAATGGGGAAGGGTCTGGAGTTATTTTTACCAGAAAGAATTCAAAAGGCGAATTGGTGAATTTTGTATGGACTGCCGCCCATGTTATCGATAACCTCAGAAAAGAAAGAGAGGTGCTCGTTAACGGAGCTAAGAAGACAATTGTTGAGTTTAAAGACCCAATGATTGTTAAGGAAATTCGCCAAGGCGGACGCACCGTAGGGAGATTACAAATGGACGCTGAAGTTTTAAAATACAGCGATGCAGATGACGGACACGATTTAGCATTACTTAGAGTTCGTAAAACTAATTTTGTGACCGATACGGTTACGTTTTATCTTGACGACAAAATCCCAGGTTTAGGCACGGACCTTCTACATGTCGGTTCTCTCCTAGGTCAAATGGGTGCAAATTCTATGACTGACGGTATTTACTCTCAGCATGGAAGACTTATTAAAAGTTTAAATAAATTTGTGTTTGACCAAACGACTGTTACCGCTTTCCCAGGAAGCTCTGGCGGCGGAGTTTATCTTAAGGACGACGCAAGATATATCGGAATGCTGGTTCGAGGAGCTGGAGAAGGCTTTAATCTAATCGTGCCCGTACGCAGAATGCAAGACTACTGTAAGAAGCATGAAATCATGTGGGCTTTGGACCCTAAGGTTAAAATGCCATCAGAAGAGGAAATTTCTAAACTGCCCATTGAGCACGAGCCGAAAAAAACCAAACTAGACACTACGGCTGATGAAGCCGAAACTAAGAAGCTGTTTCCATTTATGCTCAGAGTAACTCCGAGGCATAAAATGTTAATTTTAAAATAAAATGAAAAGACTACTACTATTATCAGTATTTACTATGATGTTTGCCTCTGGCTGCAACTGGGGTAATGACAAGTGTTCTTGCGGATGTAACGCTGGTTGTTGCGACTCAGGTGAATGTACCGAGGCTTGTGGATGCGCTGCGTGTAAAGACGCCTAGTCCACATAGCTCATAGTTAACACTAGCCCCCCTTTTTCCACCCAAGGAATTAGGGGGCGCTTTTGCAATATTCGAATTAATGTCGAATATGCAGTATTTTTGTGTAAACCATAACAAAGGAATATCTATTATGGAAATGAAAAAATGGTTATTTGAAGCCAACGGCAAAGAGGAGCACATTGAGGAGCCCATCGAAGATGTGGTTGAGGAAGTGGTGGAAGAGGTCGTTGAAGAAGAGGCGGTAGAAGAAGCCCCCTCTCACCTTAAAGTCGGAGACGTTAAGGGTGATGGTAAACACCGCGTTTGGTGGACCGGAGAAGCTTGGGTAGATTATATTGCTTATAGAAGAATCACGGGCAACCCCGCGCCATAACTTTTGGCAAAACAATGATTCACTGGATTAAAAAAATATTTAAAGGAGAAATTACTATGGAAGATAAAATTAATAATGAAGAAATTCATGACGAAATCATCGAGGATATCGTTGAAGAGGTCGTCGAAAAAGAAAACAACAACAACTCTGGAGATGCTCCTAGGGGCAGATGCAGAAGAAACTAAAAGGCTTATAAATGGGAAAATACGGTCACTATAGTTATGACCGCACTGGCTGGCCGCACACATGTAATGTGCTTTATTCAGCCAACGGCGGACACGAAACTGAACTTGCTCCACCAGGCGCGGGCAAACACTTAGTTGTCTTAGGGGTGTGTTCTGATAACGAAATATACTTAAGAAAAGACCCCAATGGCGCTACGACGTCGGGCGACATTCTTGTGTTTGTTCCGGGTGATGCAGATGGCATTAGATTTCCCGGTACTGTACGAGTACCCGAGAACGTAGGCCTTTATATTGATAATCCGAACGGTGGACCATTGAGTATTTTCTACTATATTCAAGATAACTCTCTTATCTAGCATGAAATATACAACGATTTTTAGTTCTACAATTAAGCCTTTGGTAGCCGAAGAAAAAGATAAGTATTTGGCTATGGCCAGCTTGTTGGAGGTTTCTGACTTCGTGCCCGAACTCGATGTTGAAAAGAATATCGATTTATTGCCCATCGCTTTTAACGCTTTCGTCGTTAACAGGGTGAATAAGAACGGGGACGTAATAGATACCTCTACAGCTTTAGATATTTACAAAGGCTTTATCAATAAACCCATTAATATTGAACATAACCGACAGAAAGTCATTGGTACTATTTTGACCGCTGGCTTTAGTGAGTTCGGTACTGACAAGCCTCTCTCTGAAGAGCAGGTCAAAGATATTAAGGGGCCTTTTAACGTAACTTTGGGAGGAGTGGTTTGGAGAATTGTTAATTCAGACCTCACCGACCTAATAGAAGAGTCCAATGACCCGACTAGCGAAAACTATCAAAAGATTTCTGCTAGCTGGGAATTAGGCTTTTCTGACTATGATGTAGTTATTTTAGACAAAAATACTAAAAACATAGAAAATGGAATAACAATTAGTTCTTCTGCTGAAAAAGACGCTTTGAAGCCGTTTTTGAGAGGTCAGGGGGGCACCGGAGAATTGGATGACGGTAGGCATGTATACAGAAAAGTAGTTGAACAAGTTGTTCCTCTAGGTATCGGCCTGACTGAAACTCCTGCTGCGGATGTTAAAGGAGTTGCTATCAAAGAAGAGACTGTAGCTGAAGAGGCTCAGGCCGAGGAAAATGAAACTCAAGAGGAAACTCTAGATGAGCCAAAACAGGTAGAAAATACTTCTCTTTCTAACGATAACGATGTAAATATTAAAAAAGACGTAGTTATGAAAATCACATGCATGAAAGATATCAATGACGAGTCGTTGAAGACACTGGAAGCTTCGGCTGTCCATGACTTTATTCAAGACGAAATCAAGAAGGCGTCTGAGGAGTTTGTTGCTGAAAAGGAAGCGAAAGATTCGCAAATCAAAGAAGCACAAGAGCAACTCGCCAGCCTGACTGAAGAGCACGATAAAGTAAAGGACGAGCTTAAAACCGTTGCTGAAACGCTTGACACTTTGCAAGCGGAGAAGGCAGCTAAAGAAGCTGAGGAAACATTCAATCAAAGAATGGCGTCCTTCGACGAAGAATACCAACTTGATGACGAAGACCGCAAGGTAATCGCTTCGGATATTCAAGATTTGGACGAAGAGAATTTCAATTCTTACAAAGAGAAAATGGCCGTACTTCTAAAAGGCAAAAACAAGGAACTCCTTGCCGCTGCCGAAGAAGAAGCCAAAGCCTCTGAGGAAGAAGTAACCGAAGCAAGCGAAGAGCAGCCCGAGGAAGCCAAGGCTTCTGAAGAAGACTCCGAGGAAGTAGTGGAAGAAGCTATTGATAACGCTGAAGTTGAAAATGACGCTGTTGCGACATCGACTGAAGCCGAAGCACCCACTCTTTACGAGAAGTATAAGGACGCTTTTAGTTTGGAAAATTTCAACATTAAAAACTAATTTATAAATAAAGGAAATATATTATGTCAGAACTAAGACCATTCAGACAATACGATGAGCATGATGTAATCAACCTTTTCACCATGTCCACTACTACAGTGGATGCGGGTCGAATGGTTAAGATTAACACAGGCTGGAAAGCCGATGCGGACCAAGTTGACTTGGGTTCCGCAGTCGGAAACACTTACGGAAACGTACTCTCAACTACTTGGAGTCTTGACGCCAAAGTGGAACTCTCCGGTGTCGGAGATGACCCTCTCGGCATGACTCTTGTGGCTATGAAAGAGACCGATGAAAACGGCGAGAAGCTTGTTTTCAACCCTCGCAAAGCCGCCGAAATGGGAGTAGTCGTACCGGGACAATCCGTTCCGATTCTAACACGCGGTTTAGTCATTGTTAAGAGTGACCATGGTACATGGGACCCTTCGGCTGGCGACACTGTGTACGCTGGCGCAAACGGCGAATTGACACACACCCAAGCAACAACTGAGAAAGCTGTTGGCATCGCCCTTGGTGGCAAAGATGAAAACAACTTTGTTTTGGTTAAACTAGAACTGTAAACATAGGAGAAATTAACAATGAAATTGAAACTTAAAAATACTCCAGAACAAGTAGAACTTATCCGCGCGATGGGCTCGAAAGATGTGACCGCAGCCGCAGAAGCCTCTCAGGCTTTCGCAGCTTTCATCGGTCCCGTCGTACAAAAAGTATTGATGCACGCTGGCAGCGCTAGCGTTCTTTACAACGACCTCGAATATGATGAGGATGACAACCCCAGCCTTCCGTTGGACCTTTGGTATGACCAAGGAGCTGACTACGTGCAAGTGTGGTCGCAAAACATCGCTGGTGGTCTTCCCACCTCCGAGGTTTCCGGTCTCGCTGAGATGAAGATTGCTACTTATCGTCTTGACAGCGCTATTAGCTGGCTCAAGAGATATGCTCGCAAGGCTCGTCTTGACGTTATTGGCAAGGGCATCGAAAGAATGTCGAACGAAGTGCTCGTGAAGCAAGAGCGTAACGCTTGGGCCGTTGTGCTCAAGGCTCTCGCTGACGCTGAAACTAACAGCCTCAAGCACGTTATTGGTTCGGGTGACGCTAACGAGTTCATCCCGCATGATATCAATAGACTGATGACCCACATCAAACGTATCAACACCGACTACAACGGTGGTACTCCTGAAGGCTTGACTGCCAAGGGTCTTACCGACCTGTTCATGTCGCCTGAGATGATGCAGCAAGTGAGAGCCTTCGCTTATCACGCTGTTAACGCTGGGCAAACTGGGCACAACATCGGCACTGGTCCAATCACTCTTCCTGACAATGTCCGCGAAGATATCTGGAACAGCGGCGGAATGAGCTCCTTGTACGGTATCGTTCTGCATGAGCTCCTCGAGCTCGGCAGCACTCGCAAGTACAACAAGCTGTTCGGTTCGTTGATTGGCGGCAACACCATTCCTAATGGTGGCGGCGGCGGCACGTTCAGCACGGCTGGTACGACTGACGAGCTAATCGTTGGCGTGGACCTCTCCAGAGAGTCCCTCGTTCGTCCGGTTGCTCGTGAGCACGAGAGCGGTGGCACCTTCAGCGTGTTGCCTGACGACCAGTTCGTTACCCGTGCAGAGAAGATGGGCTTCTACGGATATCTCGAAGAGGGCCGTGTTTGCTTGGACGCTCGCGCGTTGGTTGGTTTGGCTGTCTAAGTCTAAACAACAACTTAAATCCACACCTCCCCCTAAAAAGGGAGGTTTTTTTTATATTTATGTGTAATAAATTTTAGTATAATATACTGAGGAATAAGGTATATAGGCATGGCTGGCACTAAAAAATACAACAGGAGAGAAGAGTCTTATAATCTCAAAAACGAGGATAATTTTCTACCCATACTAAAAGACCAAGGCATACCCGTTTCGATAGATAGAAGGGGGTATGTTCACGCTAGGGGTTTTATAGATACAAATGATAATTTAGAATTTACCCTGCTTGGTAACACGTTGGTGTGCAAGCACCCAGAGGGTGGTCAATCCGCTTATACGACTTACTACAATTTAACAAACGTTCCGTCTTACAGCTATACCACTATTGTATACGACAAGCTTTACAAAAGCTTTCAAAACTACCTGTTTACCAATAGAACTTACAGCGCTAAAAATTCAGCTAAATACAAAAGGCTTAACAAAAGAACAAAAAACTTAATAAAATCTGCCGTCGCTAATGTGTCGGCGCCTAAAACTTTTCACTATAATTATTTTAAAAAGGGTTCGCATAGATATGTAGAGCCAGAAATAAGCGGCACTTGGCTAGGCCCCTATAATTACGATACATATTTGAGAGCCGAAGGGGTTATTCAAAATATAGAAGATTTAATCGTAATAAAAAGCGGAGAACTTAAGAAGCTGCCTGACGACTTATCTATGGCCTTTGGCATAAAAGAAGTGCTCTTTACAACTGGTGTTTCTGGGCATGTTTATGTAGAAACGACTTCTATACCAAGGCATGTGTACGGTTATGCGGGCGCAGATAATTCTATTAGAAGTTTTAAATTTAAAAACACCGGAAACTCTAATCTATCTCAGGCTTCTACTCCCGTACCTACGCAATCTGGGGTTGCTGGAGTATTTACTAATGGTATATTTTTACATACTGTTAATAACGGTAAGAGCTACAACGATTCAGGAGTTTGGAACGAAAACTCATTTGTGTCAGAAGCCGATAAATTAGATGCGTGCTTGGGAACTATTCACAACGACAACTCTATAGAAGACACCGCTGGTTATCATTATAAGTCTTTATCTTATTGCGCTCACTCTATTGATACGAGTTCTCATTCGCCTATAATTGGGTACGCTAAAGATGGCTATCCCATATATGGCCCAGTAGCGTATTCTACTGCTGGGAATTCTTCCAGCGCCTTGAAAATTTTGCAGCCCAGCTATAGACTCAAGCAAAGCGCCTCTAGAACTGACGGGCCTAACTTTGACTCTACTTACGTTTCTGGTTATTACGTAGAAGACTATGAATATGTAAATGCATTGGGGGATTTGGACGCACACAACGGAAGGACGGGGGTGACCCCAGAATATCCAAACGGTACATACGCATACTTTACTACCGTAAATGAAAATCATTCCCCAAAATATCCATACGTAATAGGTCCAACTTATTATGGTAACATTGATTCCACGCAAGGCCTCAATGGCCCTGTTACCGAAGCGCCTTTAACACCTAGGGTCAAGCCTTTATCACCCAAATCAAGAGTCGATGCTGTTTATCCTAATCCAGCAGTTAACAGTTGGGAGCTTTACGGGGATGAATTCACTAAGACTGATGGGCTTGTCAATGACCCTAAAATAATATTTGTGTCTCCACATCTCACAAAAGAAGCCGAAGGCGTGTTCTTGAAAACGGGAGAGCTGCAAAGTTATAAAGCAGACGGCACTGCCGCCACTTATAGCGGAAACAAATTTGTTGCTACAGGTAATGGAAAATTTTTAATCGAAGAAAGCGGTTACAGATTTCCCTCTTCAGATACAGCTATGATTTATGGAGATACAATTCTTTCTGGAGGAATGTATTTCACCTACGTAGACTTGGACGGCGGAGGCAATTTAATACCGAGTTTCGCTTCCAAATACACGACGGGCACAGCCTTTTATACGCATTACAGCGGTCATAAAAAAGTTTCTGGCAAAGTGCATGATGTGGTTTGGGATGGAAAAATTCCTGCTGGCACACCTTTCAGAGTAGAGCACTGGAGTTTTAATGGTCATTCAATCGGCTTCAATGGTAAAATGTCTGTTGTTCCATGTGAGGCTCACCCTTTAACTTCTGGTAATATAATTAATTTAGCTACTAATGTTACGGGGTATGGAGAGTCCAAGGAAGAAGCTTACACAAGCGCTATGCTGCAAGCTACGGAAAACTTAAAAAGGCAAAACAATGTACTGCTCGTCAACAGCGGAGTTAAAAACGAGAACGCAAGAATGAGAAACTGGAGGAAGATGAAAGAATCTCAAGCAACCAACTTACAAGGCTAATATGAATACTCTCATTTCATTTTCAAACTATTATAGATTTAAAGCTAAGCTTTACGCGATACCTACATCCCAGAACAGGCTTGGCATAGACCCTTATCCAAGATATTTTATTAGAGCAAAAGAGTTAATTGAAGTCATGGAGTATTCTGAAAGCCCAGCAAGCATAGACGATGGATATACTAGAGACGAGACTTCGGGGCTGTTTTTAAGAAATCATTCTAAATTAAATGATGGCACAGTTACGGAAGACGATGTGCAGGCTCAATTTACTCAAATAGCCATGAACACACCTTATTGGTATAGCAATGAGGCAAGCTACATACAATGGGTTCAGGCTAATATGGCGGAAAGAAGAAGTTCTAAATTAGAGGCTATGTTTACTTTGTTTCCAACTCCGACGCTGGTGCAAGCTGACGTTGACCCCGATATACCCGTTCAACATCTCTATATTGATATAGAAGAATGGACGACTAAGAACTTTTCTAGGTCTGAAAGCAAACCTTGGCCCAAGCAAACTAAAACCACAATATATAAAATAAGATAAGAAAGTGTAAATACCTAAAATGTCTGGATATGTAATTCTAAATACACGAGGAACTGTTGTTGATAACTCAACGAGAGACCCCCTTGCTTTACCGAAGAAAAGCGAAGGGGTTGTTATATGGGGGCCTACTATTAATAATAAATTAGTTTTTGACCCAACCGCAGAAGGAGCGGAGTTCAAAAAGGTTAATAGAGCTGGAACTTTAGGTTTAGCTTTAGACCCAGTTCAAATAGCAGACAATCACCACGCCATTCATGGAATTGACGTAAATAATAAAAATCATTTCAGCCTTCCCGAAAACTTTAATGTTCCAGACGGAAGTTTTCTTTCTAATATTAGAAACGCTAAAAGAATGCCTTTGATGAACCTTCGGCATAGAAGGTTTGATTATTCTAATTTAAATAAATTTACTGGCCACGTTTTAAAAACTTACGCTGCTTATTTGGGTTTAGAGTCAATAAAGGAGACCGAAGAAAAGTTCGCTGAACAACTAAGCGATTGGACTAAAAATACCCCAACCCCAGCGGACGCTAAGCTTGATAGAACCGAAGCTTATGAGGATATGATGGAGTATACTCTATCCAATCCCAATGTTAGTCATGAAAACTTTTTCGATAATACAACTAGGTTTGGCGAGCCGATATTATCGGGAGGTACTGAGTGGTATCAAGGTGAAATGGGGGACGTTTTTAGCGCCGCATTGTGGAAAAAGAATGAGTTTGTAATGGAAGAGTATGGTCCCGAAGGCTATGGGTTTAGTCCGGAGGACCCCGAAAGATTTATCGCTATTGGAGGACCGGAAAATTTTGATGAAAATTATTTTGATACGCTTGCTGGTAGACTAAACGAAGAAAATTTAGGCGCAGATTATAAGTCTTTGAGTTTGAGTAATGAAGCTTGGAATTGGCAAAACTTCATGAAAGACGGTGACCCGAAACCTGAGTTCCCAAATTATATTGACACCATGCAAAAAGGCTTGGCTGGCTTTTTGATTGCGCAGCTTTGTGGCATTGGCATTGGAACTCTGGCTGGAATATTCGGAGGCCTTAGGAATAAAGACGGTAGAGGCAGCGGTACAGTCGTGGGTTTGACAACCACTTCTGGGCTTATAAAGCACGCTAGCCCTTTTTTGGCTCATAGAATGGGTCAAGGAGCCATGATGACTTGGACTAAATCTGTCCTCCAAGGGTACGACGGCTACACAAATGCAAAAACTCTTTGGAAGGGCATTGGGGTTGCTGTCGGCAAAGTTAAAGAGGGCGTTAAAAATTTACTTGGCCTAAGTAAAGAGCAGTTTAAATCTAACGTGGACGACTGGCAGGGCTCCAGCATAGTCTACGGCGTAAAATTATTAGAAGACCGGACGAAATTACCCAGCGTGACTCTGGGCGCGTCTGTATCTTTCGAAATTCCTCAACATGATAACAAGGACCTTTACACGCCTACGAAAATAGCCGAAGGTAGAGTAACTGATATAGACTCAGATGGAAGACCGCTTAGAGTGAGCATGGCAAACGTTGGAGACGGTTACCTACAGAAAATCAAAATAACATCGAATAAACAGGGTAAACGACTAACCTCCCTAAAAGACGGGACGCCTATTGCAAAAATTGGGACCACCAAAATAGGTGACGCCGTTCTATTAAATGAATTTGCCTTGTTAGAAAGGCAGTTTTATAAAACGGCAGTACACGGTTTATATGAAAACATTAAGGGTATAGAAACTAGTATAAGTGATTTTATTAGCGTATTTGACAAAAATTGGCAGAAAGCCAATGCAAAGTTAAACCCGCTTGTAATTAGAGCTCAGTCACAAGGCAACAAAATTCATTGCGGGATAGACTTTAGCAAAAACATAAACTACAACCGTGGCGACATTATCTTTACCCACGCTAGCGCAGCGGGCCAACCTTACACAAGCGGAAACGATACAGAACATTATATATTTTATGTTGATTCGCCTAGCTCGTGGGATAAAACTACGGGCGCAATTACCACCGCTAGAAACCCATTTGTTCAAGGGGCTCCTAATGATGCCTTTGGTAAGGCTTTCTGGGAAGACCCGAATACAAGCTCACCTACTATAACGGACGTTGTTGAAAAAGGCTCATTTCAAGTATGCGATGAAGGCCCAACGATTAGAACAGTAGGTAAATACTATTTAAACCAAGCGGGCGGCAAGTCTCTGAATCGAGCAAACAATAATGAAATTTCTCAATATATTGATTGGTTGAAATACATTAGAATGCGCGCAAGAACAGAAAAGGTTCGTATATCTAACTGTTTAAATTACACCACCGACGCCTTCGTTGTGGGTATGGAAGGGGATACTGGTAAAGTAAAGTTAGATTATGTCGCTAGTAAAAAATTAGCTGCATCTTATGTAATTAAGTTGACCAAGGAGGGTGAACCAGTAGTTATAATGGTTGATAACGGTTTGTATACCACCAATAGCAACACCGAAGTAAAATTTGGAGCGACAGAAGATGACTTAGCTATTTCGCAAGGCAAGCCATTCACTACGGGTGGAGTAACATGTTACGGCAAGCATAATAATTATTGGTATTTTTATAACTCTAAATATAAGTTGGCTTTTAAAGTTTATGAACCGAAAGTTATTTTTGGAAGTCCGATAACTGGAAAACTTGAAGTATTAGGTATTTCAACTCAAAACATAGCAGGAAACCAATCGCCTAGTGGTTATCTTCAATGCGAAGACGTCAGCGTTACTTGGGCTGACGAGAAGCGGGCTGACGGCTCTATGGTTTATCCCTCAGCTTGGAAACAGGGCGGAGCACAGGCGGATAAGAGCCCCAGCAATTCCCCAACCACTGGCCCAAGTACGGCTCTGTACAAATACTTCCAAACCATGCCCGTGATAAGAATCGTTGATACGCCTGACCCATTGGGGACAAGCGTTGGTTTTGTAAAAGTTAATCAAAAATTAACCCTAGCTTCTAAGCCTTATAATAGCAACATCACGATGGATGACATGCGCTTAGACCAAATCAACGACAAGCAGCAATACGCTATTGTTTGGCAGGAAGTGTTTAATGGTTTTCACACCTTCTTGCAGAGAGACCTAATTAACTTATTGGAAAATAGTAGGCAGAATTCAATAAAAGTAGAAGCTCCTGTTGACAAAAGTGGTAATCCCGATGGGGGACCCGAGGTAGAGTGGCTAAAGAAAAATACTGGGGATTTAGGGGCAAGTGCGGCTGTAGACCTTACTATTCAAGGCTACATCATAACGGCCTTAAAGTTGAATGGCCTTGTTGAAGGAGACGTTAAAAAGCTTCAAAATTTTTATAGATATGACGCCGTGTTTGGGCTTTGCGGAAGCGGCAAAATAGAAGGAGTTTCAAAAGATTTGGCTAAAACTTTTTATAGTGACGCTAGAGCCTTCGCTGTGCATCAACAGGAAAATACCTTACTAGAAAGTCTCTGCGGTAAAAAATCCTGCGGAGCAGTTCACGCTTACGCTACGGTTCCACCCATAGGCTCCGCTAAAATCCCTTATCGACAAGTCGTTAGAGACGAAGGCAAGGGTACGGTTAACCTTGGCGCCACTGCTGGTCAGTTAACAGTTAAAAATAGAGACCATAGCCCATTTATAAATGAGAACGGCGAAGGAGAAACCCTACAATGGAGCAATTATTATACTCCAGGCACCAAAATTACGGTTAGAGACGATGGGCAACCAGCGCAAGGAACTCAGGGTGCATCTTTCAATGCTACTATAACATCTTTCAGTGGCACCATTATTTACTTTAGTATCGATAAAGTTAACTACGGAAGCGGTACAGTTGAATATCCAAACGATTACGCTTGGGATATTCTTTTCTGGCAAAGCAGCACCAATTCAAACTACAAAACAGTAATGGTGGAGCCTCAAACCAATAATGCGCCGATAGACATTTGCGGTAACGCCGAAATTACTTTGAAGTTCCTCCCGACTTGGGCTTCAGAGATGATAGTAACAAATAGAGCCAGCTCCATAACTCAAAAGTACACAAAACTTTCAATGGAGAGTCAACAGTTGGTTGGTAGGCTAACTATTAGTTTTGAAGATAATAACCCCAAGCGTTCAACCGCCACCACAACCAACAAAGAATATGTAGTCAAAGACGGCAACATGGTGAGGGTGCCTACATTTGATTTTCCAGTGTTGGAGTCAATCGGTGCGGCGATTGCTAATTCAGCGGACGCAAAAACAGTTGCTTGGTCTTTGGCTGATATTTCTCTCCCTCCGGTTATTGGTAACTATCATAGGTTTAATAAAACTTGGGTCCAGAAAGCTTTCGGCGCGCTCCGAGTCCCAGCCTTGCTGGGTGGTGATGTGGTTGCAAACACCGCGGGCGCTCTTGCTGCGTTCTTGGGTGGAGTTAACACCGAACCCAACATGGCTATTCTTTACAAGGAGAAGAAAGGAATAGAGGGGGGAATTGGAGGCTGGATTCTTAATAAATTTAGAAAAGGCAATGAACAACCTAAATTTGATGAGGCGGACAGATATATAGTGGCAGTGAGAGTTGCTTATGAAGCTCAAAGAGTATCTCAATTGGGTTGGATGCCTTACGCAGAAAGAATTGTATCTCCAGCAGCGACGCACGACAATATGGCGGCATTTCCATACGGCGCTAAGTCTGGTAACTCGGTATACCATGCCATGCACTCCTCTTCATTGACGGAGTTTTATAAACAGCACGCTTTAAATATTTTTAAAGGTTTTTATAGAGATTTAAAAACCCTGAACAAGCCTCAAGAAACTAATATCCACCCGACTCGTGACCAAAAGGTAACTAGGCTTCAAGGCGATGCTTATGAGGTAGCTGGTGCCGACAGTATTGTTTACGTTGATGACGATGATTCGACCAATGATTACAAGCCACTCGATTCAAATAACCTTGACCCATTAGTTGCCACTCAAAAACTTTCGGGAATATGTTTTCCGGTAGTAAAATCTAGCGGACTTGATTGGAAGACTTTTGTTGTTGGCGTTTCTGGTAAGATGTCCTTGCAGCCCTCAGGTCAACAGAGAGAGACTCGATTAGGATTTGGCGGCACTCATTCTATTTGGAACGATAACACAGTACCGAGCGCCATAACTACTTACAACTCGGAGTTAGCCAGTGCTGGTCATCATACTAATAAACACGGCTGGGATACTAAAACAGCCAACGCTGTTAGAGAGAAGCTTGGCTTAATCGAAAAAGACGCTAATGGAAATTATAAATCAACCAATCCAATCGGCGCAGATAATAACATCTGGGCAGGGGGTTTAAATTACTTAGACAGAGTAAAAGAATATCAAGACATATCTTTTTACAAGGAGGACCGCAGACAGTCCAACATCAAACAAATCGATGATTTATATTATCGCGCAGAAAGGATTGACAACCCAGTTAAAGACGGGGCTGGCAATCTGGTTAATGAACATAAAAACCCGTGCCTTAATGATGGCTACTTAGCCCTAGGCTTTAAGAACGAAGCTGAATGTGAAGCGTGCAACTGGGAGGTGTTGGCTGGAAGTGAAAAATGGGGCAGGCAGGCCGCAACACGAGCCGGTGGGCCTCTTAGAGAAAGCTACCAAGGCAGCACCAATGAGGACTTAGCAAGCAACTGGGCAGAAAAAGGTAAGGGCGAAATACCAGTAAACTCAGTAACAGAAACCTTTCCAGGCAATGGGGAATGGGAAGACCTTGGCAACGAGTTGGACGAGAGGATTGGTAAGTTCGCTCCGGTGTTCTCTAAAATTTATATTGACGATTTGGGCGTAATCGTACAAAGAAGAGCCGACGATAATCCCAAGTTCTTGGTTGGTAGTAATTCAACCACAGAAAGATGGAGCGACGATTACGGAAACAACGAGCCTAAAGCTGTTGTCGATTTTCATAGGTTCTATGACAAGTACGTTTACCACGATTGGAAAACCACGCAGAACAATATCACCCAACACAACTGGGAGAAAAATAATAACTATTGGAGCGCTTGGCACGCAGCTTATGAAGAAGGAATCAAGGGCGCATACATAATCAGCGGAACAGGATACAACAGCGCAGAAGCTTTGGCTTCCATGTCTGGTCAGCTAGAGATGTACGGCGAGCTAGTTAACAAGTTCCACTTTACGGGAGAGGCTCCATCTCTTGGTCAAGAAGTTGATGTAAAAAGAATCCTTACCAATAAAGCTTCAGAAGATACTAAAAAATCCTTTATAGGAACTGGTATAGCCAGCTCCGAAGCCGAAGCTTATCAGCGTGCGCACGACCACTTGAATAAGGTTCTTTTGGATTGGGTTGATGCTAATTATAACGACACCGAAAAACAACAACTTTGTGATACGGCGGGCGCTTGCACCCCAAATCCATGCCTTTATGTGCGTAGTGGTTATGTGGGAGAAGAGTTGATTCATGGAGCGACCCTTCAAGGAACCAAGAGTCACGAGATGATTCAGCTTCAACCCACAAACCCAGCCAATACGAAATGTGATTATCAAATTACTGATGGAAGCTGTAATTGGGACCCGCAAACTCCTTGGACTGGAACCCGCATTGACGGAAGCGCAAACGTGTGCGTTACACGCGAACTTATCGGCTACGATAGTAACAACACCGTTTACGTTTATGCTATGGGTTGTCAAGACACTGATGACGCAACAACTAAGTCCGCTGCCGCAGCCGCCCTTAAGACTAAAATAGAAGAAGAAGAAAACCACCATTGCCAAGATAGCGACTACGGTTATGGTTGGTTAGAAGGTTCAGATAAAATAAATTCCAACGGCTCTGCGCAGAGCTGGAAAAATGGTGTGTTTGGTGATTATGATTCAACTACAATCTCACAAGACCAAACCAAGTATCCGCATTGGGTTGACGGAGTCAATTGGTATGATTGGTTGACTAGGGCTGGCCAAGGCGGTAAAAACTTTACAACCCTCTATCCAGAATACGCTAATTCAACCGCAACCTACATAGAGATTACTGGAAGCAACCTGACCGCGCAGGACTTTCGTGATAAAGCGGGTTTGCTCTGGAACCTATACACAATAAATCAAGGGTACCAGTGGGCCTATGGAAATAATAACCAGGGAAATGCGCATGGCGGTAGCTGCACGATTCCGAGTACCGGAGTTATGGAAGGCCCCTACCAATCATTGGTTGCTGGGTTCGGGTTTGTTATTGGCGGTTACGCTAGTTCACAAGGTTACGATGAGCACTCTTATTTTAGAGGGTTTAGCGATGGACCCAGCACTAACAGCTGGAGCGATTTGATGTCGGCCAGCATGAATAGCGAGCCTTCACCAGGGACAGACTTTCATGATTTCTTCCGTGATTATGTGACCGACTCTGACGGCCAAGGTCTAGCGGGGTGCTCCAACTTTGTATACGATAATCCAGATGGCTCTTACAGTGCTACGTGGATACCCGTAAGCGATATCGACCATGACGAATTTGGAAACCTTGCAGGTACTACTGATAACGAACGAAGCGAGTCAGTTAGGTCGTGGGGACAGGGAAGCTTAAGCTACTGGGGTGCGCAGTATGACGATGTTGAAGTTGATTACGGCTGGAGAGTGGATGAATTTGGAACCAAGCTCAAAGCTAAATACAGAGGTTACGGATTTACTGGTTGCCCTTGTGAAGATTTTGTAACTAACTGGGCTGCTACGGCCAGAGCGGAAGCTTTCGAAACGCTTCACTACTGGCTTAAGAACGAGCAAGGGGATACCAACCCAGTGAAGTCATTTCTAGGTAGTGACGATTGTGCAGAAAAATACGACGAGAATCATGCAAGATTCGAAGCTACTTGGGAAAATGAAATCGCGGATGGTCTTGTAGATAGTAGCACATTTGGTAGCGTAATTCAAAAGCCCAGCTGCCTTCATGGAGGTTATGACGACGGTGACGGAGATGATGAGATATCATCCCCGTATCAGCATTCGAACATTGGCATGAGTGATTTCCCAAGTTACTATAATCAAATGAGTCCAAATCCGGGTAATAATTGCGGCCATACCGAAGCAGGAGACCATGACTGCGCACTCACTGCGTTGTGCGGCGCAGGAGCTAACAATCTAGGAAATAACCCCGAGCAAAATATATATTTTGTGGGGCCTGACGCCCAAGGGGCTACCAACGCTGGGCATTATGGAAGTCACCCAGCTCTCCCTGAGAACCCCATGAAGATGTGGCCAATAGACAACACTGCTAACTTTAAAGATTTACCCAATGGTTACAAGTGTTATTCTAGAAGTATAAGTGAGGTTCGCAGTTTGCAGAAAAAAGACGGAACAAGCGTCAACAAAACTTTAAACCTCAAGGAGATTATCGTTTCCGGTAGCGCAGTTGACCCCAACGGGACCACTAGATATGGAATTATAGCTCACGAGTTCTGGGGAACATTGACAACGCCGGGCTCCGTCGATGACAACACTACTTATGATTATGTTAGAATCCCAGTAAATAATGCTGACGGTTGGCTGGCAGCAGCCGCAGGTGATAAGCCAGCGGTTAATCCAAATGTTTTCAAGGCCACACTTTCGGGAGATGTATATTGCAATTATGCGCATCATTACGCAACGTCTAAATTATACTCTCAAAAATTTAGCGGCGTACTTTACGCTTCCGGAGTTGTTCCTTTCGTGACGGGAATTACAGATTGGACAAGTAAAGGCCATGTGGTAATGGGGTACGGCGAGGACCCCAAGACTACCCCAGTTGTTTCGTCTTTCGACCAAGATTATTTGGTGGATTACGATGACGGCGTTAAAGGCATCGAAACCTTTGTTCCACGGCCAGACAAACCCAATGTCAACGTGCCTTCTAGAGTTGTAGAGGGTCTTGAAGCGGCCAGAACTGCTGGGGCCAACTCCACGGTAATTAATCAAGCCGCTAAGAGTAATCCAGAATTTGAAAAAGGCCAAACAAAACTAATAGTTGGATACAATCAAGAAAACGAAGCGTCAGGCCGAGGCGCCAGCAAACCAAAAGGCGACACGGTTGGCGAGCATTGGGGTGTTGCGAACGATTCTGCTGAGGCTTACGCTAGGGCTGGAGGAGATAAAGTGTTCATAGGTGGTTGGCCTTTATATAATCAAGCCTTGGATGCTGATGTAGTAGGACCAGCATTTGAGAAGCAATCGAATTACGGCAGAAAGTTAGATGACGCTTTCGTTGGGAAAAAGGTTATTATATACGATGATTCCGCAGCGGTCAGAAGCATTAAAAAACCCGTGGGAGGTGTTAAAGGCGTTGTTACGACTACGGTGAAATCTGGCGCAACCTCAGGCGCCAAAAAATCAGATTATACTGTAAAAATTGGTGGGGTTACATATTCAAAAAATCAAATACATAGAGTTTTCTCTAATAAAGATAAGTATTTGGAATTCATTCAAAAGACTCAAGTCACGCAAAACGTATCGATTTTAGATTACAATGTAATCAGCGCATCTAACGAAGACGGTTGGACTCTTGTTAACAAGAATAAGACATACTTCAATGGCATGTATACGCTAATCGAAGCTAATGTGGCCGCGTGCCCACATTGTTTGCCCACAGAAATTAAAAGGGGCGAACTAGGCGAAGTTCGCAAGGTTGACGGCACTAGCAAGTTCCTTTATACAGATGAGCAACGGAAGTCTTTCGGCGCTCCGGATTACCAAGGCAAGCAAGGTAAAACCGCAATGGCTGAAGGTATGCTGTTTGGGGAATCTTACCTCGTAGGCCAAAAAGTAAAATGGGATATTTACTCAGGTAACTACAATTTTGCTGTTCCATTTAGAGGGCACAGCGCAGTTGTTGCCCACCCATACCAAGGCCAACACGGAGTTGGAGCACAAACAATGCTCGATATGAAGCACTGGAGAGAAGGCGTAACTCCGCCTGCTGGAGAATCTGTATATGATGAAAGATTGTCTAGAACTCAATACGCTTTGGCAACTAACACCTACAACCACCAGTATCCGTCTACTTTGGTTTGCGAGGGTTACGCAGAAGGCGTTAACAACAAGCTCATGAACTTTACGTTTGTAAACGATAGGCAATGGGTAGAAATTCCTTCTGGCGGCTTGATGGAGATAGCGAATTGGCCAATGCGTAGCCAACCTGTTTGGGCTGGTCCTAAGGGCGCTCCTATATGCGAATGTCGTGACAGTCTGGGCGAATTGAAATCTACTCACCAAAATAAAACTGACTGCGAAAACGCGGGCTACAATTGGAATTGTACTGACTGGGATAATCCGAAACATCATAATTGGGATGGTCTCAAAGAGTACCAAAAAGAAATAGCCGCTGATTCAAATAAAGCTAATAACATTAATTTCTTTACAGACAATCAAAATGGTGACGCGATTAACGTCTCAGATAAGATGTACTCGCCCCCCTCTCCGTAACGAATTAACATAATAATAAATATTTGAAATCAAAGGAAATAAAGGATAATATAATTGACCATATTGGGTGAATTCGGGGAAACTCTCTTTTGAGACAATCCCGAGCCAAGCCAGAAAAGGGCATAGTTTTTCTGGAAGGTGTAGAGACTAGAGGGTGAGCCCCAACAATAACCCCTCCAAGAGCGCCCAACGCCGAAAGGCGAAGATATAGTCCGAACTGCGCGGTGACGCGTAGAAGCTGTAATTAAAAAAACAGTGATAACATAATTGGATTAGACGGAAGCTAGCTTAGTGTTAGCGTTGCTCCGAGCTAAGGGTAAACTCGCTAATAAGCTATCCGTCTGTCGGTTAACCAATAGGAAAAAGGAAATATTATGGCAGCAAGGAAAAAAACAGCAAAAAAAACAAGCCGCAAAACTTCAGCCGCTAAGGCTAAGCCAAAGGTAAGTGAACTATCTCAGACACACGGCAAAACAGAAAAGTTCAAACCAACGACTCTAGACCAAATCTGGGGCGACACAGGAACGAACAAGTACAAGACGCTCGACGAAGAAGAGTACAAGGAAAGACTCAAAGACATGGCTAAAGTTGACCTTCAGACCCATGCGGCAGAGGTAGGTTTGATTCCCATTGATAACACAACACAGCTCAAAAAGCGTCTTTTGTC
>CEUO01027942.1_pt1 | contig 22391 bp, 36 predicted proteins | sample 531391 | NCBI WGS metagenome assembly CEUO01 (sample SAMEA2622799, study PRJEB7988) | marine metagenome | isolation source: saline water (ENVO:00002010), including
ATGGCTGAAAAGATAGCTACCAAGATTAATGAAAAAATCGACATACCCTTTGTGTCAGAAGAAAAAGAACAAATATTCTTTGAAAAGTGCGTTGATATTGTTACTGACTTACTAGAAGGTATAATCAAGGGAAAGTAATGCCGAGGTTTAGCAAACGAAGTTTAAGTAGATTGGAGACTTGCGATGAGCGATTACAGAAACTATTTAAAAAAGTTGTTAAAGGATTCGACTGCACCATCATTGAAGGTCATAGGGGTAAGGAAAAGCAAAACGAAGCGTATAAAAAAGGAAACAGCAAACTTAAGTACCCAAACGGAAAGCACAATAAATTACCTAGCATTGCTGTTGATGTTGCTCCTTATCCTGTTGACTGGTCTGACCGTGATAGGTTTCACTATTTTGGGGGATATGTTATAGGTATTGCTCAGGAGATGGGGCTTAACATTCGCTGGGGTGGAGACTGGGACCAAGACACCAAGACCAAAGACAACCGATTTGATGACCTCGTACACTTTGAGATTAAATAATAATGCCAAAGCAATTCAAGACATACACACGTTTTGACGGCGGTCTAAACACAAAGACTAACGCCCGTTCTATACAAGATAACGAACTAGCGCAAGCTAACAATGTTATTGTAGATGAGTTTGGCTCTGTTAAATCCTCTGGCAAAGCAACTGATAATGATACCAACTATCAAGACCCCAGCGTCACAGCTACTCAAGCTGGATACGGTCTGTTTCAAGCCAGATTAGATGAGGCAAGTGGATACAGTAGTGGTGTCAATACTTCTGTAATTACAACCTTCTTTGCAGAGGCAGACGATGGCAATGTAAAAGTAGATAGCTCTGATAACACTGGTTCTTATGCAGAAAGAATAGATTTAGGAGCTGTAACTGGCAGTCATCAAGGCAAAGTCATATATCATATTGCAGATGGAGTTGTGAGAGCCTGTGATACGAACATAAACAATACTGCAACCACCATAAAAAAATACGGATTTTATAAAACCACAGACAGGTGGAGAAATGAAGCAGGTAGTAATCAAACAATTGGTGGGTACTCAGGGGCTACTGGATATTTTTCGTTAAATACTAATTTAAGCTCACCAACTAGAGGTATTTGTAGCGTAGGCATGAGAGGGAGTGTTTCCAGTGGTAGCGATACAAGTTTAGTCTCAGGGACTTCAGGTTCATTTCCAGATTCAACCGATACAGAACTTGATACTGGTACATATTTAGCTGCTAATGGAACTGATTCAGCATTTGACACTATAGCAAGCAGAACAAATACTACAACTTTAGTAACTGGAGCAGGTTCTGCAACCTTTTCTGGTGGCGAAGCTTATGGAGTCTACCCAGCTGCAGGAACTGGTTTTAATTTAGACTTTGCTACTACTAGCTCTGGCGGCACTCACGTAGCTGGAACTTACGAGTTTGCTACTACATTTTTATATGACGGGAATCAAGAATCATTACCTTATATTTTAGGAGGAGAACTAACGGTCTCTGCTAACGATAGCATAACTTGCACTGTTATGGCTACTGAAAATGTTTCTGGAGTTCAATATGCTGGAAACATTAAAGGAGGCAGAATTTATTTTAGAGAAAAAGATACAGATGGACCTTTAATATTTTTTGGAGAAATTAGTTTTGTAAGAGGTACAAAGCCTACTATAGATGGCGCATTTACATTTTGGTCGCTTGAGTATAGCAGTGCTCCATTTGGTTTTTCTTCTTTTGTAAGCGTATCAGCAAACTTAGACACGTATGATTCAATCAACGGCTTTAACCAAGACTCATCTTTTATAAGTATAGGTGCGGCGGGAGAAAAATATCAAACAAGTGTTGTCTCAAACAGAAGAGCGTTTATTGGCAATGTAAAGTACTTTGATGAAGAAGGGATATTGTTAAACAGGGGGGACACTATCAGGTATAGCGAAATAAATAAGTTCGATACGTTTCCTGAGTTAAATTTTTTAGATATAGGTGTAAACGACGGTGAAGAGTTTGTAAAGTTAGAAGCTTTTGCAGACCGTATACTGGCATATAAAGAAAACACACTATATATTATTAATGTTGGCGGTGGTTCTGACACACAGTGGTTCTTAGAATCTTCTAATAAAAATATGGGCGTAGCTTTTCATGGAGCTGTAGTCAAAACAGAGTTTGGAGTAGCTTGGGTAAACAAAAATGGACTGTATTTTTATGATGGCTCTAGGATAACAAACCTACAAAATAAGATAATAGAAAGCGACTGGACAGGGTTTGTAAATGACGACACAATGATTGGCTATGAACCAACACATAAACATTTAGTAGTCATAAGAGACGCAGCGGCGTCTGGCGGTACAAGCGGAGATGCTTATGTTTACAGCTTTATTACCAAGTCTTTTACTTTTATTGAGGACCTTGTTGCCGATGGCGTAAAGACTAATATTATTACAGACTTGCACAACAATATGACTTTAGGGCTAGGAACAAATGAGATTGTGTCTTACGATGGAGAGCCAGACGCAGGCACTACCTTTGATATAAAATTAAAAGACGATGACTTTGGGTTACCTAATATTGTAAAAAAGATATATGGAGTTACCGTTGAGTATGCTAGTGATAATGACAATACCAATGGCGTAAAGTATTTTTTTACAAATGATAGCGGTGTAAAGCAAGGAGTAGACAATGCAGGCACACTATCGGACACTAATAATGACCTAGACGTAAACAGGGTTACATTTACAACTCCTTTGTTGGCATCTTCGTTTCAAGTACAGCTGGACTTAGATGGTGATAGTATACAAAAAGTAAATAACGTAGCTGTAGAATATAGACCTATCTATAAAAGGGTAACATAATGGCAATAGATAGAGAGAAAAGATTTTTATACAATTCAAAAGGTGTAAAGGCTAAATTACAGATAGGGTTTCCCGCTAGTAATTCTGGCAATGATGGCGAAGAAAGAATTGTAAAGACACCCGATGGAAAGCTAAGGCTATACAGAAAAGAACTAGGCGCTTGGCATTTTATAGAATTTACGAGGACTTGATATGGCAAAAAGTTTAATGGAATTATACGGTGGCGGTATGACAGGAAAACCTACTAATTATCAATTAGGAGGTAGAATAGCTAAGGCTAGCAGAGATAGGCAAAGAGACAGTGAGCTTAGAATATTAGAGCAATTAGCAGAAATAGCAGCAGCCGAAAAAAGGAGGAGAGGTCTTGTAAGTGGAGCTATAAAGTTTGGAGCAAACCTCCTCCAACCGGGGCTTGGAGACGTATTGGGGGGTGTTTACGATGCTCAGTATCAAAAGCAAGATTACGGTGACACAAAATACGCTGGACGAGAGGTAGAAAGGCTTGAAGCGGCTGAGGACGCATATAAAGAAGGCATACCTCAGCGAGCTATATTAGGGGCTGTTCAAGCCAATATTATGGGTGATTTCTATCAAGACCTAAGAGAAAAAGGACTTGATAAATTTAATCAACTTACAGGTGATAGGTTAGCTAGGGATTTTGGCATAGGAGCTGAGGGCTTTGCTGAAAGAGTTACTGAAAAAGGTATCGCTGATAATCCTTCCCTGCGTTCAATAGAAGAAGTTATAAATCCATCTGAAGAAAGCTTGTTAAATTTTCTACCAGCCGAAGACATACCAGTAGACATTCCTTCCGTTGCGCCTTTATCCTCTCCAGCAATCGGTGATACGGCAGGTCTATTAGGAGATATTGAATTGTCAGATATACCAGAAACAACCTTAGCTGACTTCAACCCAATACTCCCAATGGAAAACCAACCACGTTCAAACTTTTTGGACTTTTCAAGATTCTTACAGCCAACTTCTGCTGAGTCTACGGGTGTTATGTTCAGAGGTGGCGGATTGTTAAATATGCTGACGCCAACGATGCAAGTAGGGGGTATGGTAGATAGATTTGGAATGGATGATTTTGAAGAGGGAGGAGTAGGTATGATTAATCCGCTGCCTTCACCTCCACCTCCTCCACCTACTTCTCCTGCAACTTCACAGCCTTTGGCTTATGGAACAGCTATGGACCCGCTTTTAGCTTTAAGACAGATAGGGTTTTCTGATATAGCTGATGACCCAAGGCTTCAGCAGTATTTAAGCGACTTACCTCAGTTTGGAATGGGGTACGCCCAACAGTTAGGCGATATACAGACAGCAGGTCAGTCAAACTTAGCAAACTTAAGAGGTCAAGCAACCCAGATGGCGGGTCAAAGCGGATTTGCTGCTAGTGGCGCTGGACAAAGACAAATGGCTAGTGCACTTGATAGCCTTAGAACAGATACAGCAAGACAAAGAAGAGGGGTAATAGAAGGATTCCAAGGTGATTTATTAAGCGCTATTAGAGATATAGAGCAAACAGCTGGATTTAATTTTGGTGTAAACCCAGCCGCAAATCCAGACGTACAGAGTCCTGAAGATATTCTTAGGGCAGACCCTACTAAGACTTTGGAAGAAGCTAGAGAAGAGTATGAGGAAATGCGTGCAAGAGATGAGCGCAGGATGTATGGTTAACAATAACAAAACAGGTAAGAAATAATGGCAAACGGAGATTTTTTTGGTGAAGCAACTCAAACTTTACTACAAGGTTATCTAAGAAACAGGCAGCTTGACTTACAAGAACAAAGACTTAATGTTGCAAGGCAGAGCGCTGAAGAAGACCGTCTTTACAGAAAAGGAATCGAAGAAAGAGCTCTTAAAAATCAACAAATACAAGAGTTTAATCAGGTATATAGCGGGGCGACTGAAGATGTAAAAAGACTTTTAATAAAACAACATCCCCTTGTTAAAGATAACCCAGAGCTTATAAGCACATTTCAAGAAAGCTTTGATAGACAAGACAGTTTACAGGATAGAATTTATGAGCTAAACTCTTTAGAGCCGTCAGCCAGACAGGATGCGATTAAAAATTTGTATAGAGAAAAAGGTCTAAGTTCAGACAATTACACTACTTTAAAAAATATAGAAAAATCAACGATGGATGAAGTTACTTTTACTCGTAACGAGGAAATGCAAACATCTTTTGGAGATGAAATAAGAGAATTTGAAGCTATACTTAAGAATCCAATGGCAACCTACAATCAGATACCAGCCGATAAAGGTATTACGCTAGAGCAATATCTTGGCAGTATACAGCAACAATTAAACACAGTCAGGGCTGGCGCAAGAAAAGAATATGAAGAAAGCTTTGGTTCTTACCCAAAAGTAGAAGGCATAAGAGATGCAGATTTAGACAGTATATTAAGAGATACTGGTGTTGATACAGATAATTTAGAAGATTTGGAAAAAGGTATAGACGGTGAAATAACCGCCCCACCTGCAGAAACAGCTGAAGACAAACCAAGCCCAAAGATTAACACTAGCTTTGTAAAAGACGATGAAGCTAACAAGCGATTAGAAGGTCAGTTAGGCTCTTTTGAGACACGCTTTAGCTTGCTTCCCGGTGTGCCCGGCGCTATAAGCCCTCTTGAAAGTGCTAAGATGGATGAGAGATTTGAGGACAGGCGACCAGCTATTAGAAAGAATCTCAGCAGAGAACAGTTTAGGGCTATGAAAGGCTTTGAAGCAGAAACAGACAGGTTATTTGGACAAATGCAAGTCCGTGCAAGTTACCAAGCAAGTCCAGAAGAAATAAATACACCTGAGTACGCAAACGCAGCAGAAAATTTACGTAAATTAATTTTGGATGGTGTGGATTACTACAGGACAATAGACCCTAGTACTTTAGCAGGCAAGAATCTAAGAAAGAGCTTGAAAAAACAAATAGAAAAATTTACAAAGATTGCTAAAAGTGCCTACGACAAAGAAGGTAGGATACGCTCTAGAAACAACCCATTTAAGGGTGATACTAATCTTATAAATGATTTAGAAAAAATTAACTTATAGATATATGTCAGACCGTGCATCAAGAAAACTTGAGATTCTAAATCTGTATGGTCAACTTCCCGGTGGTCAAACAGAAAAAGAATCTAGGCTTTACGGTTTCATACCGGGTGAATGGCTACCTAACTGGGTAAAGCAAGGCTACAATCAAAGCATAGAGGGTATGGCTAGAGAGGTAAGTCGAGGTAAAAAAGTATTTGACGTAGACCGTGACTATGACCCTAATATGTTGGAGGACATTGCTTCCACTGTTATAAGCTTTGCGACGCCTGTTGACTTCGCAACTTTAGCTATAGGCGGTGGGTTAGGTGGCGCAGCTGTAAAAAAACTAGCAGTCAATCAACTTGTAAAATCCGGTGCCAGAAAAGAACTAGCAGTAAGAGCTGTTAATATAGGCAGTCAAAGAATATTAAATCAAGCCAGAGCAAAATCCTTAACAGGTGGTACCGCTCTTGGGTTTTATTCAGGTTTACAATCATCGCTAGGTCAAAAAGTAACTACAGACGATGTTGACATCGTAAGAACATTAAAAGACAGCGTAAGTGGTGGTGCTCTCGGTGCATTGACTGGAGGTGTAGGTGCTAAAGTTCAACAAGCCGCAGCAAGGAAAGGGCTCACAAAGTATCAATCTTTTGGCGCAGAAAAGACAGTAGAAACAGGTGTCTTTGGCACTGCATCTCCTTTGCTAGAAGGAGAGCTTCCCTCTGCAGAATCTTATATACACGCTGCTGGTGTCATTGGTGGTTTAACTTTAAAAAGAGCTATTGTTAAGAAAACAATAGAGGTTCCTAGCAGAATTACTAATAGAGCAAAATCAGAAGAGCAACTAAGGATAGCAGCAGAGCAAGAAGCAAAAACGTCTGCAAGGAATAGAGTTGCGCAAGAAACTTGGCAAGATAACGCTGGTCAAAAAACAGTGAGAATATTAACAGACTGGACAGGTAAAGAAAGAAAACAGCCAATGTTTAAGGTTGAAGATGTTAGTAATAACAAGACTTTTAATATTCCAAAGAAAGAGTTCTTTAAAAATTACACCAGAGAAACTGACAGGTTCGGTGTAAATATTCCGACTGCTATGAGAAAGAGAAGTTTTGGCTTAAAAAAAGAATTAAACCTCTCTGATTTAGATTTCAAGCAAGCCATAGACAAGGCAGCCTTTGGTAGGGACAGCAATAAGTCTTTTGATTTAATAGAGAAAAAAGGTGGCTTTAGGTCTAACTATCAAAAGCTTAGTAGAGCTGGAAAATACAGATTACTAGAAGATTTGCGCAGAAGAAAAGCGACCAATGATATACTGAAACGCTACAAGAAAGATGCAATAGAAGTGCCAGAGGTTTCAGCAAAATCTCTAGTGCAAAAAGTCCTACCTACTCCAATCTATGAGGCTTTCTTAGGGGTTAAAAAAGAAATAATTCCTACTAAGTATAGACTTACTCACCCTATAGCTGTCACTGGGCGTAGGCTTATTGAAAACATGAACTCTAGAAATGCTACTTTATTTTCTAGACTTGCAACAGAACTTAACAATGCTCCATTTACGACACCTGATGGAAAACAGTTTAACTTAAATCAGGTGACTGGAAGTTTTTTAAAAGCAGGTAGGAATAAAAAAATTAGAGAACAGTTAGGGAGAGACTTGGAATCAACAGATGCTGGAGCTGTGAAGAGAACAGAAAATATTAGAAAAGTTCTTTATAAAACTTGGGGTATATCTGAAAAGTCTGGGTTAGACCTAGCACCTTTTGTGCAAAATTACTTTCCAAGAGTTATGAAGCCAAAGATAATGAAAGCTCTTTATACTGACATAGACAAGATAGCAACATTAGACCCTCGCACATTGTCATCTGACTTAATACGAAAGCCCGGATTTGAGCAAAATCTTAGAGATTTTATGAGAGAAGGGTTTTCGCCTGAGACAGTAAAAATATTAGAGAGTATGCGTCAGTCTATTATACAAGAAAGAGCTAGGGCTAATAGAGGTCAAAGTATTAATGTTGGTTTTTCGCAGGCTTTTGAAAGGCTTAGGAATAATGTGATTAGTGAAAGAGTAGTGCTAAACAAAAACCTTGAAAGAAAAAGAAAAGAAAAAGAATTACCAAAAGAAGTTCGTGACCAGATATACGAAAAGGATGCAGGTTTAGTGCTAATGAATTACATTGCACAGGCTACCAAAAGGGTTGCTTATGCTGAAAACGTAGGTAAAGACGGCAGGGTTATGTTTGATAAAATAAAAAGCTTGCAGGCTCTAAAACTAGGAGAGCAAGCAGATATTTTACAAAGGGCTTTTGATACATACACAGGTTTAATAGAGCTAAATCCAAAATATAATTATAATCTCAAAGCAAAGAACATATTAAACGACTTGGTTAACTTTCAAGTAGCTACTAAAATAGGTCTTGGATTTGCTACCATTCCAAACGTAACGCAAACTTTTATTTCTACCGCTCTGAAGTTAGGGTACAGTCCTTTCTTCAAGGGTACATACTATGCTATAACAAATAAAAAATATAGAGATGCAATTAAAAAAAACTCAGGGGCAGGTACTTTAGAGTTACACGAAATGATAGCAGGATTTCAACCACAAAATCAATCTAAGTTAGGGTTAATGGCTGATAAATTAACAGCCGCAACACAGTTCCAAAGGATTAATAGAATTAATAAGTTAGTATCTGCGTATACATCTTTAGAAGCCGTTAAGACGTGGCAAAAATCTGCTCAAATAAAACCAAAGACATTGAGGCAGGCACGTAGAAGAGACTTTGCTATTAGAAATCTAAGAGAGTTAGGTATCACAGATTTTAACCAAAAGATTACACCTAAAAACGTTGCAAAAGCTATGTATGAATTTTCTTCAAGTACACAATTACAGAAGAATGTTTTTTTAGAGCCTAATTTTTTTAACAATCCTAAGTTTCAACCGTTTATACTATTCAAAAGGTTTGGATACAGGCAAGCAGAAATGCTTTCAAGATGGGTCAATCAGGCTATAAAAGATAAGGACCTAACTTTCTTTTTAAGATTAGGAGCTGCAGGCTTATTTGGTGGTGCGTTTGTAAACTGGTCAAAAGCCACATACTCTAATGCGCTTTCAGGAGAAGATATATACGATGACAACTACAGGCTAAATGCTGATGGGCAAGGAGAGTACACGCTAAAAGATTTCCGTGAAGCAATAGGTGCTGTTGGCGCATTTGGTATTGTGTCTGATATTGTGTCATCTGAGAGCCCTTGGAGGTCTGTAGAGTTTTTAGCAAAACCAGCAATAATACAGGATTCATTTAAAATGTACTCTGCTATGCAAAGGATTGGAAACGACATGATAGAACTTGGTCCTAACTCTATTACGTTAAGGCGTTCAGCTAAATACTTAGCACCTATATTTGGAACGCAAGTCAGTAGGGCGGCAAGAAGACTGGAAACTCCTAAGCAAAGAAGCGACAGGAGAAGAAGCTTTTTGTCAGTAACCAAGAAAAAAATATTTGATTTTATGTTAGCAGACCAAGACGATTCTGCAAAAAGAGTTATAAATGAGTGGAACAATGCTTTTCCAGAAAGACCATTGACTATGGGAGATATTGGACCTGAAGAAATTAACAAATATTTAATGAGAAAGTATAACAGGCTAGAGGAAGAGACTAAAGACCCGTTGATGGATTTTTAATAATAAGTGACTTTCATCCTGTGCATCTTGCTAGGATTCAGAGCGTAGTATTCATTCTTCTTTTGTTTTTTAAATTTAACCTGTTCTTTCTTCTCCATTTTAAGCCAACACTTTTCTAGTGCATCTACTCTTGTTTCATATCCTGAAATCATTCCACAATGCAAATATGTTTTAGAATCATAGATATCTAGCATAGGGTTCCAAGCCGATTCTCCGCACATTGCGCACTTTGATTTTATTAGGGGGCACTTTACAAACAAAGACTTACTTTTTGTATATTTTTGATATGTTGCGAACAAAAACACCCCCTAATTTAGCTTATATAACGATAAAAATAATTTTTTGATACAATATATAGCTGTGGGGGATAATGCGAAATTACCCCCGTTACAGCCTTTATTCAAGCTTTTTCTAAAAAGGGTCGTCATTACTCTTTTTATTGCCGAATTTTTCTGATGGTTCCTTAAAACTCATGTAAAAATACTCATCACCCTTCTGAGTTTTCTTTCTCCACATAGCGAACTCCATCAAGCTATTTCCAACCTTACCCTTTCCTGTGAAATCTGGTTGGTTCTCACCGCTTTTTTTTCCGTTAAAAAATACTGTAGCAGTATTTGGTTTATGTTCAAATGCCATTCTTGGCTCCTTTCGTTTGTTAATTTTTAGCGGGCTACTTTTACGCCACAGATTGTTCAAAGTTTTAGTTAGCGCCAACCAACTTTTTCTTTTGCTAATCTCCCCCGCTAAATCTTCTCTTTACTAAGCGACACTAAGAACAAGTAGTGCTCTAATGGGACCACCATAAATGGTGCGCCTCTATCTTCTCGTATTACCACGCCCACTTCTTCTTTCTCTGGCTTTACCCAAGTCGCAATAGACTTTCTTCTTTTGCATCCGTAGTAGTTACCTTCAATCTCTATGTCACCCATCTCATGTTGCGCTCCACCTCTGTCTCGATTGAAAGCCTCTAGTTTAAATTCCTTAGCTAGATTTACTGCTTGCCTTTGTAGCTCTGCTCCTCTTTGACGGTTTCTTCTTCCCCGTCTTTGATTCTCTTTTTTCTTGGTCTTCTTGTAAGTATTTTGTGAATTTTTCGACATCGCCATTCCATATTATATAGTTTTCTAAAAGGGTCCTTACCATCCGCAGTTCTTGACCTAAGCCATACACTCTTTCAAACAAGTGTGTAATCTGCTTGTCTCTGTCTTTGTTATTGGTCTTGTGCTTATTCTTCAAAGTATCTCCAACTTGATTTTTTTATCTACTTTTATACAATCTGGACAGATTTTAAAAAGTGTTTTAGATTGTGAAATATATACGTAACCACAGTCTCTACATTTATACTCCCATTCTTTTCTATCATCCTCTGACTCAAATATAAATTTAGGATTTAGTAGCTCTTCAACTGGTAGTAAGATTAGACTAGAGCTAAAGTTATCTCCACCTTTAATGTCTCTTTGCGGGTGTCTTAAGTATTTACGACACATCTTCTTAAACACCTCTGTCTTTATAAAAATAGCTACGTTCTCGTTTTGCTTTTCATCTACAAGTACGTATGCAATATACTTAGCTTCTGTAACAGAGATACCACTTGGCTTTCCATTATTACTGTACTCTACAGCTATATTCCCTGTGTCCCAAGCTTTGTAATCTTTCTTAAACTCTACAGTCTCTAGGATTTCTGCCCATTTATTTTCGGACAGCTTACCCTCCAAAAGGTTTACATCAAACCGGTAGTCTGCACCTCCCTCGTCTCTTACCTGCTTGGTAATGTCTTTTAGCTGTCCTTGATTCAAGATAACTTTAATCGCTTTCATTGGTAGCCAGTGGGTTGGGACTTATTGCTTCTGAAGAACCAGAGCCAGACTCTTTGTACAAATCTAACTCTACGTTGAAACCTAATCGTTCTGCTTTTTTCGTTACCCATTCCACGAAATCCCTGACATCCGCATCTGTCATGTCATCTGTTGGCTTTATCTTTAGTTTGTTCCAGTGTATCAAAACGGAACCTCCTCTATTTTCTTTTTAAGTATCGCTACTGGATAGCTTACGTTTGTGCCTTCTTTATTTATAAAGTTCTTATAACTTATTGCTATCATTACTTCTATGTTATTAAACATACTTAACTGCAGGTATGGAAGTGATACTCTACCTCTGTTTTCTTTTTGTATGCCTAGAGTCTGGCAGAACTTTGCAAAGCCCCAGTTTCGGTTTGGCTTGAATTGATAGCCTTGTGCTTCTTTATACCTAAAGAGACCGCTATCTTTTATCTCTGTTCCTTCGTAATCTGATTGTATTATACGATATATTGGCTTGAATACATCAGCTATGAATCCCCCGCAACGCATATCCTTCATAACTTCTATGTCGCATATCATAGCTTTGTATTCACCGGCGGGAATACGAGAGCTCGCACTGTCCCCAGTTGGTATGTAGTAGGAGTCACCGGACATTTACTTATAGGATTTTCTTATTTGGTGCATCTTATCTAAAGATGCCTGAAGATTATCCATTGTAATCTTGCCATCGGCTAACGCTTTTAAGACCTTATCTGAATCCTCTTGCTTGAGACCATCCATATCTAAATGAACCATAGCCTCTACAAACTTCTTGGTCCCTTCCTGCTCTGTCTCTAAGACTTTCTTGCACTCTTCTTTATCCATGTATGGTTTTTTAACGACCGGTCTATCTGGTGGACTATCCTCATCCACGCCGTTCATTACGTATCCTACAAACGCTTCTATCTTTGCTATTTCAGTAGGCTTCAACATCTTACCCTGCTTGTACAATTCAAGTGCAAAGCCATATCGCACCTTGCCTCTATTTACCTTTTCCCAATCTACCTCTTGCTCCATTTGTTTTCCCTTTCTTGTATTCCTTTAATGCCACCACCACAAGGCTCGTAAAACGAGCAATATTTAGAGTTACACTCCCAATCTTCTACTGGAGAAAACCCCTTCTCTACCGGTGGTAAGCCGTCTTTAAATAATTCTTCTACCTTCAACCAATACCTCTCTGCGATATCGATATATCTTCTTGGCACCTTTAACTCCTTGACACGTGAATTGTTCTTATTATAAAAGAGCAGTGCCATCTTGTTTATCTTTATATTGTTTTCACGATAATAAAGCCCATAAGTTCCCAACTGAATTGCATAATTTTGCGGTGCCTCTTTGCTTCCGTATCTTCCGAAGATGGATTGCCACTTGAAATCGTTGCACGTTTTGATATCGTACAATGCACCGTCCTTTAGAATCATAGCATCTACAAAGCTGCGCACATTCAATCGTGGAATCAAAATCTCCGTCTCAATGTGAACCTCGTACCCATTCTTCTTTGCAAATCTTTCTAAGGCTTCCTGCATATCTCCGTGAACCAAGTCGCCAAGTCTAAAGAGTCGCATCGTGTTAGAGTCTTTGTCTCCGGTCGGTAGCTTTTCTATCTGGGCGAAGTAGTGTTTACGCATACACAAACCTGCACCAGATGCGTGGAACCATTCGTCCTTACCTTCATATCGAGCATCATAGTTTTCGCCCTTGAGGTCCATAATGTAGTCATCGTATATCTTAAAAAGGTCTATCATCCATGTGTATAAGCATAGCTTTTATTTCTTCATCAGATATCTTTTGTATATTGCTAGGCTTAACCCTTTTTACTTTTTTAAACTTTGCTCCAATTATCATAGAATCTACCACGTACCTCACAAGGCGTTCTACAATATTGAGTGCAAGTACATTCACTTGTATGCCCTCATCGTGAAACATTTTTCTAATTGCAGTTTTATTTAACAACATAATCTTCCCTAAATAATTGCTGATTCTTCCGGAATTTACACCGTTTCTTGCCATATTCAAGCAGAAATGTCATTTTGTTTGTCGTCTGCCCACTTATCTAGCTCGTTCAATTCATCACGAACATGGTCAGTTATGATGCTCAGTGCTTTGTAGAGACCTGCTAAGTACATCGTATTTTCTGCGTACTGCAATGTACTATTCTTCAATAACAATTTCTTGTTAGCCTCCCGTATCCTTTTTATCTCGGCTTGTATCTGCTCTATAATCTTGTCGTAATTCGCTAACACTATTAACCTTTCTATATTATCTTACCGATAATGATTCCTATTATTATTCCTAAAATAAATTCTTTATTATGTTTACATTCATACACAATCAGTGAACATAGTCCTTTAACTATACCCATGTTATTTTGTTCCTTTCTTTTTTGTTTTTTTCTGCAGGTCGCTAATATAATTATCTGTTAGCTTAAAGAAGTCACGTGACTCTTTTTCAAATCCTTTGCCTTCTTCTTTTCTTTCCTTTATTAACGCACCTAACAGTAAACAATAGTTACGTATATCTCTGAGCCTGCCTTCTATCGGTTCGTTAGACGCTTCCGTACCCTGTAATACGTAGTTCCTTACACTATCCATGTGCTTTAGTAAATACACCATCGCTACAAACTCCGGTTTGCATTTGAGCCTTTCGCCGATTGACTTGAAGTTAGCAAGTTTATCATCGTCTGATACAGTGTACTCAATTCCCTTCTTTTCCATCAGGTCAAGCTCTACCTTTGATTCGTTCCTAGCCCACTTAAAAAAATCCTTTACTAACATATTATGCCTTTCTTGTTTATAAATCTTAAACGAGAGTGGGGGGAGGTGCGTGTTTAAAATACCTCCCCCGCTTTATCGCAGTGCTTGCCAAAGGGAAATAAAGAGGAAGTGATGAACTGACTTCCCGAAAAAAACCTTTGGCAATACAAACGTGCACTACGATATTAGTCTTTCTGTTTCTGCTACGATAGCTGAGTAAACGTCATCTGGCTGTACCTCAAAGCCCTCGCACTTTATATTCTCACAGCCCATTCCTAAATCTGACTGGTCTCCAGAATCTCCGAACTCCCACCAAACCAAAGTCTCATCACACTCTGGACATTGTACTGCTGTCTTGTCTCCACCTATCATAACTCACCTATATACCTTTCTGCTACTCTTTGCAAATGTTCATGCAAGTTACTAGCGATTGCGTTATTAATTTCTATCAACTCTCCGTACTTGTAATTCTCTGGTACATTGTTCATCAACCACTTTGCCCTGTCGCCTATCTTTACCAATCTGTCTGCATCTTGTGGCATTACTTCATTTACAATCTTTTCAATGCCACGCTGTCTAAATCTTAAATCTTTTAAAGCCACCCTGTGTTTATCCATCTCTGCTTTCATTAGTCTTTCTAAGTATCTAACGCTGTTTTTGTTCATACTTTTGTCCTTAAATTTAAGAGCCTCCGTTGTTTGGTCTCTTGCCTTAGTGCACCTTCAAGCAAGACCTCAGTTTTCTCTGAAGGGTCCAGACTGCCCAACACACATCTGAATACAGAGGCTCTCGTTAAAAGGGTATCAAGATAGGTTTCTAACACCCTGACAATTTCTGTCCTACTTTCAATAATGATACCCATACTCTTATAACTATTAAGTTTCAATAAAGTTCCCAAATATTTTTTTAGGGTATAAACTGATTATTGTTATTTGTGAAATTAACTTCAATTAATCAATACTACTTTAGTTGTGTCCATACCCTAAGCTTCACCCTAGAATGTACTCAACGTAGTTTCTATTGTAAACTCCGAGCGTTATCAACCTTTTAACCCATATTCTGTCTGCCATTCTACTATCTATCTCTCCATCTTGATAAAAGTTTTCTGGTGCCCATTGAGGTTGTAGAATAATTTCTATCTGCTCATCGTTTAATTTATTAACATCATATCCGAACTTATCGAATATCTTTTTTTCGTAATCTCCTAACGATTCTTTTACATTCATCTTTATTACCCTTTCTATTTATATTACAAAATCTCGGCAAAGCATGGAGTATACTTGCCAACGTAGGAACCCGCTACATGATAGTAAAAGTGGTCATACGCATCTTCTTCTGATATTCCATGCTTCTCCATTAGTATCTCAATACATTTATTCTTGTCATACAAAACTACTGTTTCATGTCCGTGCCTCTCTACGACTCCTAAGATAGCATCTCCAAATCCGTTTGCTACCATACAATCTGGGTAGTTCTCTGCAATAAAAGTTTTCTTATCTTCCGCATTCATTTATAAAATCCTCTATTTTTCTTTCCATACATATCTGATAAAACATTCTGTTAGTCTCCTTCGCTGTTTTTATTTGGTGGCAATTCGCACACAACACCCTGCACTTCTTTGCCTCTTTCTCTAACTCTTCAATCGTCACTTTGTTCCGAAAAAGATTTGCCATGTTATCCGTCTTGATATATTTACTTCTGTGGTCAAACTGCAAAGCTAATGGATTACTCTCGCCACACACTACGCACTGTCTATCTAATAAATAATCGTACTTCCACTCGTATCTTTCACGCAAACCAAGATTATATTCATCAACTTTCTTCTTCCATTTATATCGCTTATTTCGAGCTAAAATCTTTTCTTTAGCCCCAAGTACCAAATGATAATTAATCGTTGATTTAGAGCATCTTAAGAGCTTAGAAATAGCATTATAGCTATATCCCTCGCCTCGTAGTTGATGTATCTTTTCACGTAGCATTTATATTTCCTAATGTGCCGGTATCATATACCACAATATAAATAGTGGCATGACAAAATGTCCAATACAATAATATGACCTTCTAAATCCTATCATCTTGCAAAGTTAAGCCATTCGAGCTTAGTGCCCACAAAGAACCTTCTTTTCTTCCTATGCTTACCTAAGTCCCATATCCTTAAGTCGTAACCATAAGGGTTTTGTTTCAATGCTTTCTTTGCCTCACGCAACGTCTGATAATACTTTTTCATCTTTATAACTCCTCGTAGTCCATCCATATCATAGAATCTGGATTGATTATAGCCTCTGACTCTTGTCTGGCATTTGTGAAGTACAATATGTTCTCCTTATCTATCTCGCCTTTTATAATGTAGGGCGTACCTCCTAATCTACTGAATCGTAGGGCGAACATCTTTGCTACCTCCTCATTGGTTGTCCATGACGCCCCTAGCTTTGTGTCAAACTTCTCCTTCGCTAGTATGCCTCTGTAAAGCATGACCTCATCGGGTAGCTTGTCGTACATCTCTTGCGATTCTTCGTCTGTCTTTTGCTCTACCTCACTGAAGAAGTTCATCACGACATCCCAACTTTTGAATATGTTCAGGGGAAACTCTGCGTCAACGTAGGCATCTATCCCCTTCTGTGCTAATTCTCTGTCCATCTGTTGTCCTTTCTTTTCTTCTTTAACTCGGGAATACTTCAAAAGTTCCCCAGTTTTTTTACAACTCCGAATTAACATTGCAATAATCCTCGCCACTTTCCTTGAAGTGCCGTTGAACTTCCTTCCCAAAGCAGTAGTCTGCGTAGTCCTCAACGTCTTGACTTACCAACTCTAATTTGTAGCCCTCGATATGTTTAGACATATATTTGTGTAACCTCTCATTGTTATAGTAAGGTTCTTCCTTAAAGAACTTTTCTAAAATCGGTAGCCTATCTCCCAAGTCATTCTCTATACACTCCATTCTGTTCTTGAACGTGTCATCGTTGGATATTGTGTAATCTATATGTGTTTCATAACCTCCGAACTTTTCTGGAGTATCTGAGGATTGTACGCCAAACCACCATTTACCCTCTACATCTCCATTGTAGTATCTACCCATTAGTTCACCTCCTCATATTCACCATATTTCTTTTTAGCGAGATAATCTTTTAGTTCTCTTATATGTGGCTGTAATGCCCCTGCTTTTGTATTAGGGTTGTTATGAATTATCGTTATTGTTTCGTTGCTATTAGTAGTCTCGTCGTGCTTAAGGCTAGTGTTTTTTATAAAAGCTTTTAACATTTTTTCGTAAAGAGTTCCTATATTTACAATGAAAGTAATTTTAAATCCTAAATCTAATACTTTATGAATTTGATTGTTACTAAATACTTTAGTTCCAATTAGCTCTTTAAGCTTGTACGAATCAGGACAAAAAGGACTTATAATATCCCCTTCGTAATCTTGATGGATGTGAAAATACATTTCTTTGCCTTTCATTAGTTCACCTCACTTTCTGAACAAGCATCGCAGTAGTGAATCTCATCGTTTTGCTCGTCCTCTGTCCAACCCCAATCGTTGATTAAGGTCTTGGTTGTTTCTTTCCAACAATAGAAGCCATCATCATCTCCGTAGTTTCTATATCTTATCTCCATGTCAATCTTAATTGACTCGTTGCATCCCGTGCCGTCGCATCCGTACTCTTGTTGTGGTGTATACATCGCCATGTTTGTTTCCTCTCTTTATTTATTATACGCTTGTGTTTGATTTTAGTTCCAAGAATATTCATATTTATCTAATATTCTCTCTGGAAATATTTCTCCCTCGTTGTCAATTGCATCCTCCCACCAACTCATTCCTTCATGCTTTAATCTGTACATAGTAAACTTCTGAATATCCTTTCCGTGTACATAGAAGAGTACATCCTTGCGTCCACCTTCTCCTCCATTACCTGCCAATGTTTCAAACTCTGTTGCATATTTCACACTAAAGCCTTCATCGTGAAAGAACTTTTCAAAGTCCTCTATGTTCTCTTCTCCAACTATGGTTCCTCTCCAGATTACTAACTGCTTGTAGTCTTTGTTTGTTGTGTCGTTCATCTTATCCCTTTCTTTTATTTTATAGTGTTCAATTCTTTTTCCCAAAAAGTGTCGTTCTCTAGCTTATTGATAGGTTCTCCAAAATCTGGGTGATTAAGATGTTTAGCCATCCAACGCAAGTCAAAATGTTTATTGCTATACATCCAATCTTGTATCAATGTTTCAATAAATTTCTGTTGTTCTTCCTCATCCATCTCAAAAGCAACGAACCTTGATAGTACGTTTGCAAACCAATCTTTACTTATTTTTGTGTTCATCTTTCTTTCCTTTGTTTTTGTTTTATACGCATCAATTGTTATTTAGTTCCCTTGTCTCCATATTCTTTTATAAATGCCATCAGTTCGTAATAGGCTTGTTTCTTTGTATCTTTATAATCTTTTGGAGTTTCATCTACATCTCTTAATAAATTGTGTTCATCGGTTATAATCATTAAATCTATTAAGGCTCTTCTAGTTCTTTCTTTCATAGTTTAGTTTTCTTTCTGTAGTTTATTTTTATTTCACAATCTGTATTACATTGTGCATTCTTCTAATTCTTTTTCCTCAAAGATTGATTCTTTCTCTCCGAGGAATAGCATATCATCCAACCACTGCACCCAATCCTCGGTGGTGTCTAGCTCTCGAACTGCACCATCAAACCAATCTTTGTATCTGTATTCTACCCGTCCGTCACGATAGAAATTTATTTCATCACTCGGACCACCCCACGAAAGCTGATACCTAAAGTATCCTTCTTCTTGATTGTCAAATGTATTCGCCTCTACATAATCAAAGCACAATCCGTAGCTCTCCCACAATCCCAAATCTTCTACTGCATCTTCCCAGATATCGTCAACCTCCATATACTTTCTAATATCGTTGGCTCTGTCTTTTAATCTACTATCTATTAATTGTTCGCAAGTTTTTTGTTGTTCATCCATTTTTGTTTCCTCTCGTTTTTATTTTATACGTTTTATTATTTTAAAAGTTCCAAAGTTTTTAGGGGGCTAAGGAAAGGAAACCCTAACCCCCCTTTTACCCTTATAAAGTTTGTGTTTCTACTTCTATTGTATAACCTAACTCTTTTATTTTTCTAATATCATAATTATCCATAGTTTTTTTGTTCATCAAGTTTGTAAAAACTTGTGCTTTATTACAGACAGGATAAATTAAATCTTTACCATAAACATTTTTTATTTTTACAATTAATTTCATTTTAAAAATTCCTTTGCGTTTGTTGTATTGTATACAAGATAAGTAAAAAAAAGTTCCAAAATAATTAAAATAATTTGTTTGTCGGGGGTAAGTTCGGGTATCTTGTTTTCGCTAATATTAATATATTATAATATTAATACTAATATATATAATATAAATAAAAGATATAATATTAATATATTACCTATTGCCCCTTATATTGTACAATCTGGCTAGTTACGTGAATTATATTAATAAAATAGTAGCTACGTGAATATTCTATAATAAAAATAGATTTCACAATGCATTTAGTCTTTACGTGAATCTTATATTTTAAAATATCTACTTGAATTACCTACGTGAATAGATTATATAAAAAAAATATTAAAAAAAAAAGAAAATACCTTTCGGGGGGCTTGCGCCCCCCTTAGTTTAATTATATTATGAAACGTAGGCTTTTTCTCCAAAGTCAAGCATACCATCCACAAAGTGAGCATTATTGTCAAATACAGCCTTGGTTATCTTATCCTTGTGCCATAAGGTATTAGTACCCGCTTGCATAAAGTCCCATAAGCGCCCATCCTTGTATTCAGGTTTATTGTGAAACTTGTCTAAGATTTCACCGTATCGTAAGGCTGGTAGCTTATTGATATGGTTTTTCCTGATATCTGTCAGGGCTTCCATAGTCAAAGGGGCTTGTAGTTTACCGCAAGCATTTGCAAAACTGTCCAGTCTTCTGACAATACCCTCACCCCTGAGAGTGGCGGTAGCTGTCATAATCTCCTGTTGCCAGTCAACATTGGACATGGTATGGGCAAAAGATTTACCAATACCGTGCCTAGCTGACAGCATACCATTCTTACAGACTTGAATCATGAAGTCAATACGCCAGCCAGCTGGTGAGCTTTGGTCATAGCTGTTAATCTCGGTAAATGTCAAATAAGCAACATCACCATTATTAAGCTCTCTTTGAATAGATTGAGTTCTGAAGACATTCTTATATCGTTTGCCGTCAAAGAATACCCTGTCATGTTCCCAGTCTAAGCCAGATTCATCTCTGATAATATTACATTTATCATTGATAGATTTATTCTTGATTAACAGATATTTAGGGCTAACAATACCAGCCTCTAAATATTGCCCAGTATCTCTTTTAACTCTCACGTTACGGGCACCACTTTGAAAGCCGTCCGCATTCTCTAAAGGTAGGACATCAATCTCACAAAATGGGTCAAATGTACCGCCATTAACATTTTGTGGAATGTCAACAGAATCCACAACAACAGCCTCATTCGTAATGTTTGCTGGTTGTGCGATTGGTTGAATTGGTATAATACCGTTAGATTGTGAAATACCGTTAGATTGTGCACCGTTCATCATTTGTGCGTATTCATCATATTGGTTCATTTTGAACCTCCTATTATTTATTATTAAGGGTTGAGAATAGTCACGGGTTACCCTAAGGATTTAGACCCGCTAACGCCCCCCGCACGCTGTCAGGCAATGGTGCGGTAGATTCACCGGGGGCGAGAAAAACATTTTCAAAGAACTGTACTGTATATGATTAACGGGCTAAAAGGTTCCATCTTTTTTTATTTTTTTTTCTAGCTACATTTATGTTGTGAAATATTTAACCTACTATGAAATGAAGTCAGATTTCTCAACCTACTTTTTTTTCAACGAAAAGGCAACGAGGGGTGGCGTGTGCATAAAAAAAGAAAGACACACATAATAAAATATTTTTTTTAGATTTTTTTTGAGATTTAGGTTGGATTGCCTGCGGCGGTAAAATGCGGTAATATATTAAAATATTATAATATTAACTATTTATCTAATATTAATAATATTATTTAATATTAATAATATAATATTAATATATTAATATATTATTGTTCCTCTCAACCAACAGTTGAAATTTATAGTAAAAACACTATACCTGTCAACACTTATTTTAATTACTTGTTGAATACTATATTCTATGATTATATTACTGCCATGGAATTAGAACCTCGTATAGAAGTACTTGATTTAGGACCTGCAATAGATTATTTAAAAAGCCTATCAAAGAAGTTCATTGATACTGGTGACCACCAATACATGATGGAAATACTAATGGTCATAGATGAGATGGATACCCCGGTATTAATAGACTTTGTTACTGGTCCTAACCCTGAGATTGAAGCTAAGGCATAATGTATCTTAAGACAATCAAAGGCGTGGATTATCATTTATTTGATAATGAGGAAGAGTTTCGCAAAAAATACCCCAAAGAAAAAATTAACACTGACTGGCGCACCGCAGAAGAAGGTGAATGGACCATTACTGATGATGGGCAAATACTTAGCATAATTAAAAAGAGCACTATCAATAGCACTGCTTATAAAGGCAAACAGACAGTTGTTAAAACATTACTAGGTCTCAAATATACAAACGGTAAGCAAAAGCTAGAAGGAGACCCTGCTAAAGATATTAACCGCTTTGGTAGTGGTAGACATAAATATATAACTGAAAAAGAAAGATATTTTGCCAAGCTAGTTGCACAAGGCATAGATAAAAAAGACGCATATATACATTCGTTTGATACTAACAACGAGGAATATGCACTTGAAAGGGCGAGGATACTATTAAGACAAAAGAGGATTAGAACATTGGTCAACAAAGAAATCGAAGAAATATTAGATGACCTTGGTATCAGTAAAACATATCTACTAGAACAAGCAAAAGATATAGTAGATAAAAAAGATGCTAGAGATTCTGATAAACTAAGAGCGCTAGAAACGCTAATGAAGATAGCAGGGTTATTATCTACAGAAAAGAAAACAGAGTCACTAGCACTGATACAAGAATTTAAAGGATTCTCTCAAGATAAGTTAAAAGCATTTGAAACAGGAATGTTAACAGAAAATGCTTCTAAATAAATACTGGAAGTATCCAACTACAATAAACTGGGGAAAGTTAACTTATAAGATAAAAATAACTAGAAAGGATACATAATGGCTACTAATTTAAAAAATGT
>CEUO01045292.1_pt1 | contig 22154 bp, 45 predicted proteins | sample 531391 | NCBI WGS metagenome assembly CEUO01 (sample SAMEA2622799, study PRJEB7988) | marine metagenome | isolation source: saline water (ENVO:00002010), including
GGTGGTGGTAATGGTAGTGCTACAGTAGTTAAGACAAATGGAAGTGGATTATTTAGAGCTATGAACTTCTTTGGATATGCAAGAACAGCAGATACAGTATGTGATGGATTGGTAGCAGGTTCTGTAGCTATTAAATTTTATAATAGTGGGTATCAGGAATTTGGATTAGCAGGTATTACTCCTAGTACAAAAACAGGATTAGCTGTATCTACTACTTATACTTTCACACTTTCTATAGATGGTTCAAGTACAGATGATATAGCATTTACTACAGATTCAAGTGATGTTACTTTTGGTAATGTGATTGGTAAAATACAATCAGTAATCAATGACAAATATACAGCAGGAACTAATCTTAAAGGAAGAAAAGCTACAATAGCAATAGTTAATGGTGATGTTAGAGTAACAAGTGGTTCAAGATTATCTACATCTGCCATAGCTTTAGGTGATGCAAGTGCAACTGACCCTTGGGGTGTTGGAATTATACCAGCAGTAGCTAATTTAGAAAAAGCAGTAGCTGGAAGACTTCCTGATGATACAGTAAGAGATTCAGTTAGTTATGCAGAAAGAAAAAATACAGCAGCTTTCTTACTTGATGATGGAATGGGTAATCTTAAAGGTGCAGGTGGTAGTGGAACTATAAATTATGAAACTGGTGAGATTAATTTAAATGCTTATCCAAATGCAGAATTTGTAGTGAGTGCTAATACTAAAGCAGCTCATTCAGGTGGTATGGAAGATGCAGCTACTACAATTAATGGTGCAGTAACTTTAGAAGCAAGAAGTTGCAACCAGAAAGCAAATACAGAAATAAGAGTAATCAGTTTAGGATAAATTATGCCAAATAAGAAAGCAAAACAAAGAAAGTATGAAAAGAAGAAAAGGAAAGAAGCTATTAAGAAGTATAAAAGAAATAAAAAAAAGAGGAGATAATAAATGGCTACAGCAGCAACATATATAACACACGCAGAATTGAAAAGGATATTTCCTCAAATGGATGAGTTTGACCAAAAGACTCCTATCTATGGGTGGACAGAAGTAACAAGTAATAAGTATGCTGCTCACGATAGTGGACAAGTAACTCAATTATTTGCAGATGGAGAGGATTTAGGTGCAGCTCAATCAGCTCATACTGATTTAAATGTTGAAGGAGAATGGTTTTATAATTCGGCAGAAGATGTATGCTATTATTATTCAGCTAGTAATCCATCAGACAAATTAATGGAAGGTGGAGAAGAATTTGTAGGGATGGTAACTCAATATAGAGCAGATGCAAGCCGATACTTTGATTCAAGAGTTGACCCTTCTTTACCTAGAGAGCAATTAAAGGATAAATCTGGTAATTATGACTATATGGTAATAAGAACAGTAGGTTTAATATCTGCTTGCTTTATGATAAGAACTAAAGACCATAATTCAGAATTAGCTACATCATTTATGGAAGAAGCTGAAAACAATATTGCTTTATTAAATGAAGGTAAGGCTGCATTATCTTGGCAAAACACAGCAGATGCACCACAAGGGTTAATAAGAGATATTACTTATACATCAGGCAAGATTAGACCTGTAGATACTAGAGGGGAATGGAGTGGTACTTGGGATTTAATTAAAGTTAAAATAGGTACAGGAGGTGTCTTAGGAACTGCTACATATAATGTATATGTAAAAGACTCTGATGGGCTAAAGAATAACCAAGTTATTACGAATGAAAAAATCACAGGAGATTTTCAGCCATTAGCTGGGTCATTGCAAATAAGGTTTGCAGGAGACACAGATACCACACAAGCTGCAGCCAATGATGAATGGGAAATAGAAGTAACAGGAAGACAAGAGTATGTAGATTCATCTGATATGAAATCTGTTAAGTTAACTAGAAGTGGCTCGCCAGCCAGAAGGTACTATAAATAATGCCAGTAACATTTACAAATAATTGGAAAAATATATTAGATAAATTACGAAGTATTCTTCGTACAGAATTTAAAGGTGCATTACCTGTATATATAGGAGATGAAGGGCAAGAAGGAACTCAATTTCTTCGGCTTGACCCTGTAGGTAGCGAATTATCTGAATATGGAATTAACTCTGAAACTAGAGAATTTACAATCAATGTGTTCTATTATTTTTCTGAACACAATATTAAAAAGACAGCCTTAGACCATGTTTTAAGATATGTATCAAGAATTGAAGCACTAATACATGATAATATTACAATGACATTAGCAGATAGTTCTAATGCCTTTAATTGCAGGTTTGAGACTATGGAATTAAATCCTGATGAAGAGTCAGGTGTGTATGTGGTTCAATGGGAATATAAATGTCAGCACGTTGGTAATTTAGATTAAGGAGTAACTATGAAGATAAAATTAAAGAAGAAAGACAATCCAGTTCCTAATAATTTAGTTTTTAGAAACGCTGGGCATAGTCTTACTTTAATAAATGAAATAAATTCAGGAAAGCAAGTAGATGTAGACAAGATACCTAAACCTGCTGTTGAATTTGTAGAAGAAGTTAAATCAAATAAAAAAAAGGGCAACGCCCCTAAAGGAGATAAATAATGGCTATTAATAACAAGGCATACTCGCCAAAAGAATTTCAGTTTTTAATTGCCGAGCAAGACGATTTTGGAACTTTAGAACCATCAGGGGGTAACGACTATGTTGCAATAGACGTTGACTCTATTGGCTCCCCATCAATGAACCTTAATCAAGTTCTAGATGTTAGAACAGGAAGTAGAGTTTTGCAGGCAACTGATTTCTTTCAAGATAATAAAAATAAGATTATGGAGTTTTCAGTATCAGGAACAGCTACGACTGAAGCTTTAGACCTTATTTTAGGCAATATAACATTTGGAGACACATCCCCATACCTTTTAGCATCGTCACAAGGAGCAAATTATATGGCTGTTGGGGCAGAAAACCAGACTGCAAATCAAATATTATCTATAGTGTACAAAAGCCCTGCTAGTGGACACACATCGGCATTTAAAGACTGTTTTTGCACAGCAGTATCATTTACTGGAGACGCTGGTACTGAAGGTGGAAGAATAAAATTTTCAGCTACCTTTAAATCTGGTTCGGCTCCAACATTAAATGATTCAAGTCTTGCTGCTGACATAGCAATTTCATCTAATAATTACTATATGAGTAGTTGGGATGCAGACGATAGAATTATTGCAGACCACTCTAATGTATTAGTAAATTCATTTACTTTAAATATAGAGAATGATGTGAGTTTTGCAGGTGTAACAGCGACAGGCTATGAGCAAATAGCAAGAGCAGGCGAAATATCTGCTACTGCCGATTTTAATGTGAAGTATGATGACAATACAGATGTTTTATTTCAGAACTTTCACGACCAAGCAACAGGTGCTTCAGAAGGGGCTACATTAATGGCTCATCAAGGCACGCTTGTAGATGGTTCGTTTGGTTTTAAGTTTATAGGTTCTGTTATAACAAATGTTGCTTTTAGTGAAGGCGATATGATGGCTTTAGATGTTTCAGTAAAGGCTGTAGGCTCAGGTATAGGCGATAGTGCAGCTTTATTTGAAGTTGCTTGCTAAATAAATAAAAAAAGAGGATGTTTAAATGGAGATTAAACTAAAAGATAAAAGAACCCTTAAAGTAAAGGATTTAAGTATTGATGAAAGAGACCAGTTGTTAGATTTGGTTTGGGGGAAATTTAAAAAAGATGATAATGGAGACTTTCAAATGGAAGCCCCTAACTCTACAATTACTAAATTTATAAGAATTGGTATTGATGGAGATACCTCTGATAAATTTCTAAAAACCTTAACTTTTGAAGATAGAACTCATATCTTTACTGAAATGCAAAAGGTTATTAGTGAGGGGGAATTGAAGCCCTCCAAGTAGAGCTTAATATACTTGGTAATCCTTGTGGGGGCTGTCATTACCATAGTTTTCCATATTCGGCTGAAATACCAGTCTTAATAAATGGAAAGCGAGAAAAAAGAACTTTTAGATGCGAGCAAGATGTTTGGGATGTTGTTGATTTAATTATACAAGAAACCAAACAGGTTAATAAAGAGCAGAATAAAAGTTTTGATATAGCTGAATCTGTTGTTTCTCAGCTAGCATTCTTTGGATGTATGAATATTTTTTTTGACAATGATATTCAAAGAGATATACAAAGATATGTTTATTGTGAGAAATTTGGAGTATCACCATATAAAGGCTCTTATGGTGAACAGCCTTTTAAATGGGTTCAAAAAACTTTTTTAATTAGAGCAAGCTTGGCTAAAAAAGAAAAAAGGGAAATAGAAAATGTCAAACAGCATAATAATTAGATTTAAACCCAAAGGTGATAAGGAACTATTACGTTCTTTAGAAAGATTAAAACAGCTACAACAGCAACTTGAAGGGCAGATAAAAGCAAGCTCTCGTTCTACAGGTGTTTTAAGCACATCATTTGATAGAAATAGAAAAAGTGGAAATGCCTTAGGCAACACTTTCTCAACAATGCGTTCTAAATTACTCCTTCTTTCTTTTGCTATGTCAATGGGTGGTAGGCAATTAATAGATTTTGGTAAAAAAGCTGCTAACCTTGAATCAATGCAAAGAGCCTTCACTAATCTACAAGGGGGTACAGAAAATTCTACTATAGCTATAGATAAGTTAAGAGAAGCTACTACCAACACAATGTCTGATTTTGATTTATTGCAGCAAGCAAACAATGCTATGATTCTTGGAATTACTAAAAATTCTGATGAAATGGCAAATATGTTTAAGATGGCTCAAAGGCTTGGTAGAGCTTTAGGAGTAGATACTAAGCGTTCAGTAGAATCATTAATTACTGGTATTGGTCGTCAATCTCGCCTTATGTTGGATAATATTGGTATTGTTGTTGATACTAATAAAGCATATAAAGACTACGCTGCAATTTTAGGGAAAAGTGCTGATAAATTAACAGATTTAGAAAAGAAGCAAGCTTTTTTAAATGCTACATTAGACGCTGCTACAAATAAAGTTAGTAAATTAGGAGATGATACATCTGCAACTATTGATGAATATGACCGACTTGCTACTGCTTGGGTTAATGCAAGTACACAAATTGGCAGCAGTTTTAATAAAGATATTGCACCTGTTTTAGCTAAAACTTTAGAGTTTTATACACTTATACAAACTACATTTGGAGACTTAGGGAAACTTTATGCTGACTTTGCATTATTTTCTCCAAGAGTAGCAGAATCATTTGTAGATGCTTTGCCAACTAAAGAAGATTTAAATGATACTTTTACATTTGACCTTATGGATGATGATGTTTTTGGCAATATGGTTCAACAGGCAGAGCAATTTAATGTCGTTACAGACGATATAAAAGAAAAAATAACAGAAATAACCCCTAAAATGAAAGAAGCTGCAAATCAAATAAATTCTTTAGCAGGTGCAATGTCAGGCTATGTCTTAATGTCGCAACAAGGCTCTAGGACTATAAAAGGATTTGGAGATGTTGTAATTAAACAAATGGAGAGAATAGTCTCAACATTTTTAGCTAATTATGCAACATTTAAATTAATGAGCTTTTTCTTTCCTGGTTTTTCTTCCTTAGCAGCAATGCCTACTTTATTTGGATGGACTCCAAAACATAATGGTGGTAAAATTGAAGAATATCATACAGGTGGAATGATTCCTGAATATCATACAGGTGGGAATGTTCCTATTATGGCTCAAGAAGGAGAGTATGTTATTAGAAGAGATGCAGTTGACTCTATAGGAGTTGAAAATTTAAATAGAATGAATAGAACAGGACAAGCTAGTGGGGGTGTAAATATTACTTTTAGTGGTAATGTATTAAGTAGAGATTTTATAGAAGATGAAGCCATACCTATGATTAAGAATGCTATTAGGAAGGGTGCAGACATAGGTATAAGTTAATGATACAGCTTCCAGAAAAGTTTGCACAAGACATACAAGGCAAAGATACATACTTAGTTCCTTTAATTATTATTGATAATCGGCTTTTTCTTTCTACCTCTAAACTGACACTAGGAAACCAATATTACGAGCCTTTATTAAGCTCTTTAGGGGGGATAAAAGAGTCTGTAGATTTGCAAAATAAAAGCTTTAAAATATCTAGTATTTCTTTAGAGTTTTATAATTATGAGTATAATAATGAGTTTCTGTCAAATAGGTTGTTTGCTCCCTCTGTAATGAACAAAAGAATTACTATTTATTATAAATCACAATCAGCCGAATCTCTAGATGACTCCCTGCAAGTGTATACTGGGTATATTAAAAATATTACAGAGAATAAGGACAAATTAACACTAGAGGCTGAAGATAAGACAGAGCAAGCTTTACACAAAGAATTGCCTATAGAATATGTTAGAGATGATATTGATTTGCCAGATAAGTATAAAAATGCAAAAGTTCCTTTAGTTTATGGAAGTGTAGAAAAAGCACCTTGTGTGTATTATGATTTATATTCAACAACTGTAGAAGATGGCTCTAAAGACTATTCATTAACACCTGATAGCTTTGCTATTAAAGAAATAACAAATCCTTATGTTTTTTCTGATGATTCATATTTAAGAATTAAGCAGTTTTCAGAGCTATTTCAAGATGTCTCAGATGGAACATTATATAGTAATGCAACTACCCAACAATATCGTGTTTTAGGAAACAGAATACTAATTGAAAAAGAAGTGAATGTAGTTTCTCCAGATGGTGGAGATATAAGTGGAATTACAGCTTCTACTATTGCTTTTAATTTTGTTGAAGTTGAGCATATAGGTAAGATTACATATTCTGGAGGAACACATTATCTTTACTATAAGCCAGCAGGCGATAATTTACAATCTAGGCAAATTCCCATTAAAATGTTTAAAGATATAGGTGGAATATCCCCTTCAACGAATATAGACGAGCAGCCATATTTAGATGTAAATAATTTTTCAAACATACCAGAAGGGTTAGATGGTTATTGGACTTGGGGTGTAGGTCTAGCAAGTGATACATATGATTCAGTTTTTGGTGAAAATGTTATTAATTTTGAATCAGATAAAATTTGCAATGAAAGCAATATAGTTAAAGATTTGGATGGCAAGGAAGTTAAGAGCTTAATAAAGTTAAAATTTAATTTAAAAACAGAATTAGAGCTTATTCAAGATGAAGATTTATTACCTAAATTAACTTTTATGTGGAGTGACACAAGCTCTGACTTGTGGAACATATCTTCTAGCGATGCTGTTTTAGATTTATATGCAAAACAAGGTGAAGTTAATGTTGAGACAATAAATGTGGCAAGGAATGTTTTTTCAATAGGGCAAAGAAAGTTAGATGTAAATATCGATTTTAATTCATGGGGTATGCCAGACATTGATACTACAGGACTTCAAAGTGCATCTATGAAATATTTAAAATTAGATGAATTGCAATTAATTAGAACAATGATATTAAATAATTTTATAAATTATGATATATATGCAGATGTCGATGGAAGAGTTGATAATGTGCAGGGAAAATACACACAAGATTTAGAGCTTACATCTGGAGAAAGAGTTATGTCAATAAGCGTTCAACAAGATTCTAAAAAACCAATAAAACCTTTTAAACCAATTAAACCAATTAAAGCAATTAAAGCAATTAAAGAAATAGATTCTATCAAGGCTTTAAAACCTATTCCTAAATTGGCTAAACCAATACCAAGTTTAATTAAGCCTATTACACTAAAAGGAACTAAATACTAATGGCTAGTTTGATATGGGAACCTGTAGGGTTTATATCTACTGGGGATATAAAATTAAGAGTTAAAATGAATGATGGCTCTAATATGTCAGACTCTGCTGAAGCATCTGATTTTATTAGTACTATCAATGGAGACCCTTATAAGACTGTAGCTTTTGATAGTGCAAAATGGAGCTTAGGTTTTGGTGTGCAAAATTTTAATTATACTGAAGATTTTTGGATTCCAGCAAGTCAGGTTACTGGGTCTGGCGAAGGCAATTTTTCTTCATTAGGAGAAGGTATAGGGGTTGAGGTGGATGCACAAAATTTACTTCCATACTATTATAGTATAAGTAAATATGATTTTAATAATAATTCCATGAAAGTTGGTAATTATGTTAAGGCAACCAGTTTTCATTGGGAGGTTGCTAACTACTCAGCTATAATTACTTTAAGTTTATCTTCAAAATGGGGAAGTCAAATAAACGCTTCAGGTGGGCAAGATGTAAATACAACATCTTATTTTTATACAAACAATTTTCCAGAAATATGGGGAGATGCACCATTCCTTAATTATCAATGGAATGAGCAAAACTCTATTAGCTCCTTTGATATTGATGGTTATAATATATTATTTAGTACTAAACTATATATTGTAAATACTGAGACTGAAAATGCAATAAATTTAAATCCTATAGAATGTGCTGAAAGTAATGCAATAACAAACTCAATAAATAGTGCAAATAGAAATGCGTATGCTCCAATCGATTTTATTGAGAACATTCCAGAGCTAAGAGTTGCTATTTCTGATTTAGATTCTCCAAGTTTTGTAAATGAAGCAGAGTCTGCACCAATGAGATTGCAGCTTTACTCATCAGGCTACAATGGAGATGTTAAAGTCTTTTTACTAGATAGTGAAAGCCTTAATTCTATTAATGAAGAGATTGGTGGGGATTTAGCTGAGTTTGGTTATTTTATATCAGAAGATATTGTTGCTCAATATGGGTTATTAGATAGCGATGGAAGCAAAGTGATAACTAAAACCATATCTGATAATGAAATTTTAGACATAGATGTAAATTATCAAGCAAATAATGTTGATGGTGGGCAAACTGATAACTTCTCTATTTTTGTTCAAGCAAAAAACTTAAATGTAAATGAATATAGCTTTGAAGGGGTTGAGTATTTATATAGCCTTCTTTCTGAGGCAGAGCATTATGATTACACAGATAATAGAGAAATTACTATTTTAGATACAGATGAAGAATATATTGAAGAATATAATCCTTCAAGTAACTTAATAGTTAGACCCTCTGATATTATATACCATTTATTAGACAGAGAGTTGGCTTATAATGAAAGCGTTGATGCAGTTTCTTTAAGAGAATCTAGAAATAATCATTTTGATTGGGAAATGGGGTTTTCTGTTAGCAAAAGCATAGATAGTAAAAAGCTAATTCAAGAAATAGCAAAATCAAGTAAATTAGTGCCAACATTAAATAATAATCTTTTAAAGTTTATAAATATACAAGACACATATACTGGTGAAGAAGATATACTAACCATAAATTCAGATGAAGTTATAAAATATTCTTTTTCAAGAACCCCAATAGAAGATGTTAAAACTGAAGTAGAAGTTAAATATAAAAAAGATTATGGCTTAGATAGTTATTTAGAATCAACAGAAAAATTAAAAGTTAATACTAATTATTTACAAAACAGCTATTTTACAACAGGTACTTATGGAGACTATGTTGCCGAGACTATAGATAATAATAATTATTATGGTGTTAAATATGATGAGGTTAATAAAAGAATAGAGCATATAGATACCTTTATGACTTTTGAAAGTGATTATATACGAAATCAAGAGACTGCAAATCTTTTAGCACAATACTTGCTTTTATGGAATTGCAATCAACATAATATTATTGATATTACTTTACCATTAAAATATTATAGCTATGAAGTTGGTGATTTGATTGAATTTGATAAAATGATATTAGGTAAGAAAATATATGGCGAAAATTATGTTGTAGACAATCCAGAAGATATGCCTATAAGATGTGGTCAGTATATATTGCCTTTATTTATGATTACAGAAACCAATAAAGGTTTAAATAGTATTAAAATTAAAGCTATGCAACTCCACCATATGTCTGTATCTAATTTAAATTATAAAGGAAACTCTTACCCTCAAACTGATTTAGAGCTTGGAGATGTTAACAATGATGGAGAATTGGATGTTTTAGATGTAGTTTCTATAACAAGTCATATAGCTGGGAATACGACATTGACTGGAAATGCACTTAAAATGGCTGACTATAATCAAGATGGCTTTGTTGATGTTCTTGACTTAGTGGCTATGATAAATAGGATTGTAAATGAATAAAGTAGATAAAATAAATAGATTAAATAAACCTTTAGCAACTACAGGTACTCTTAAATATGGTAGGGGCGATGTAGTGTTTGAAGCGAATGGAGAAGTTGCTGCTTTTGAAATAGATTATATAGGAGCTATTAAAGGCATTAAAAAATTGGGAGCAGGCTGGACAATTAAAATAGGCAAAAGAAAGATAATTATATTTAGTATGGCAGAATCAGAATTAACAGAGCTTTTATTTACTTATGTAGGAGAACTAGAAATTAAATCTTGCAAGTATGTAACTTGGGATGAAAAATTATATCATGCTAAAATAGTAAACCTTAATCAGAATGATTGGAAAATTAATTATGGAGAATGGGGTTCTGATGCAAGAAAATATGAAGAAGCTGAAACAGAGAAAGTAATAATTAGAAGAGTTAGAAAATCAAGCATTTAGGAGAATAAGATGGCTAAAAGAACAATACAAACTTGTAGATTTTATGCAGATATACCACAATATCTGAAAGCATTAGGTTATTATGGTGGTAGCGATACACCTGAGATTTGGAATATGAACCCATCTCAACCAGAAGAATATGAAGCAGATTTTCTAACTAATTTCAGTTTTAATATTAATAATCCCAGTAAAGAGCTAGACCAATTAATTTCAAATGTTCCACAATCATCAACCTCAGGTATTTATGGTGCTGTGCTTGGGCATAATTTATCAAGAACAGCATTTACTTTTAGAACAAACTTAAGAAGTGAATTTGAATATAGTGAAATTGTTAATTATTCTTCTGGTATGCCTGAATATAATGGGTATTCTTTATGGGATATAACAGATGCTGGCAATGATGAGAATATTGAAAGCCTTTATTTTACCTTATTAAGTAATGAGCCTAAACAGATAGGTGCAGTAAGTTTTGGAAGATGGTTTCAGCCAAGCCATTCACCAGATTTAAATGTTGAGTTAATTTCTGAACATGAGGGGATTAGTACACAAACAACTGTAGGGGGAAGCTCTTTATCAAATATAAATTATTTAGGTCAGCCAAACTGGGGGAATCTTCCTGCTTGGACTTTAGAAAAACAAGAAGGGCATGATTATAATATAGGAGCTAACAGACAAAGAAGAACTTGGAAAATTTCATTTAGCTATCTTTCTGATGATAATATATTTAGCAAAGCCACTAATGAAAATAAATTCTTTAATTATAGCGAAGACACAGGTCAATATACTTTTGATACATCTATGGCTAGTTTTTTTGGGTTAACTCTTAATGGTAGCTTACCTTTCTTATTCTGTCCAAATTCAAATGGCTCTGATTCTACTAATAATAGAGGTGATAAGGATTTAGAGTTTGCTTTATGTAAGATAGACCAATCATCAATTAGCTACAAGCAAGTAGCTTACCAGACTTGGAATGTTAGCTTAGTTGTAATGGAAGTTTGGTAATTTAAAAATTATAGACCAATTTATAATGATTTGCGAGGGTCTTGAACTACAAATCCAAGAGTAGCAGAGAACCTGATAATCCTATCTAATAATTCACTAAATTCATCTACTGTTAAATCTTTTGTAGATTGTACTGCAAACTTTTGCTTGATTACATCGTGCATTTCATCTTCATCATAACCTAAATGATTTCCAAGCTGTCTTATAATTGTCCTGTAATAGCCATTCTGTTCGCTAGAACGCATTTTAGGAGCAACTTTTATATCAATCCATACTTCACCTTTAATTCCATTTAAAAACCTTCTTACAGAAGCAATGTCATGGAACTTTAAGCTACCATTTATAATCTTGCCTGTGAATTTCATCGTAATTAATATACTCCTTCATTAATTGTTGTATTGGAGCAAGAATCATAGTAGAGTAATTATTATCCCCACCTTTAACAAGCCTTGCTGTTTTTTCTTTTATCATTTTTTTCAATACTATTTTTAAGAATTTAACTCTAAAAGTAAGCATCATTAAGTTCTGGTTTCTGTAATTCAAGCATTGAATCCACCAAGTAGCCTCTGTTACAGATAGTCCAGACAACCTCCCCTCATGACCTTTTATTTCAAAAACTATATTTCCTGTCTGAATCCACTTATCTCTTTCTGTTTTAACTTCTATCCTACCATCACTTTCAAACATATCTACAATTTCTTGCTCAGATACATTTCCAAAATCTAAATCTATATCAAAGTTTGATTTATCTCTAGTCTGTGGCATAATACTCCCTTAATAGTTTAAATGCTTCTTTCCATAAATTTATTTTATACTTTTCTTCAAATCTCGGTATCCCTAAAGCGTGTCTTTCAGTATGATGCAATCGGCATAAAGGAACGCAAGAGAAGTGTTTGAGTGTAGGCTTTTTGCGATTACCCCCCATACCGATTGCTTCAAGGTGGTCAGGGTCAGGGTTTGGCGTAAAACATATCAGACAATAACATCCTCTAATATAGTCTAGATATTTTATTGAATCTGCTTTAGCCAATCCTCTAACCTTAACACAATATAAGCCTCGCCTCTGTTTTGTCTTATAACTTGTGCGTCTACATTCTCATTTGGAAGGAGATATGATGCAATGCTTTTTCGTATTTTTGCTTGTATCTTGTAGTCTTTTATAAGTAAGTCAACTTCAGCGTGCATTCCTAGACTTTCGCCATTGGATGCGTAGGCTCTTTTGGAGTCGAGACCAAACTCTTTTGCTTTATTGACAACATCTCTTTCAAATTTGTTGCCTTTTACTTTACTAGGGTGTGCCATTAAAATAAAACCTCCTGTCTTGTTAGTAAGTCAACTCTTTCTTTAGCTTTTTCATAATACTCTTTATCTATCTCTATACCTACTAAATCAACCCCAAAGTAATGACAAGCAATTGCTATACTACCACTTCCTAAATGAGTGTCTAATATCTTTTGTCCTTTTTCAGCATAATTATGTAACAGCCATTCATATAATTTTACAGGCTTTTGAGTTGGGTGTATTATACCACCCTTTCTTTTATTATTAGATATTGTTTTATGCACAGAATAATCAAAAACTTTTGCAGGTTTTTTAAAAGATGTCCAAGCCATCTCACAATCTGCATATTGAGGTAAAGCATTGTGCTTATTCCAAACTATAAAGCAATTTGTTGATGGTAAATATTCTAAATAATTATTTGCACCCCAAACTATTTGATTTTTAGATACCCTAAACAATTCTATAAAGAAATCTTGCTTTGGTTTTTTCCAATCTGACATTTGAACTTTTTTTTCTGTTAATCTTGTAGTTGCAAAATTACCAAATTCTTTGTGCCTATTTAAACTTTTAATTAATCTTTGCTCTTTTGTGGGGTTATTTTTTTCTCTATAAGGAGGGTCTACAATAGCCAAGTCAAAATGGTTATCATCATAATCCTTCATAACATTCATACAATCATCTAATATTAAATCTATTTTACTTGGATGTGCCATTATAACTCTCCATAAATTGAATCTAATTCAAAATCTGTATCAACACCTCTATTGTTAAGCTCTAAATACATAGCATCATAACAATCAGGATATTCATAATCTGCATCTCTTTTATATATTTTATTTGTCAGTTTTATGCAATTTATAATATAAGCAGTTTCCATTTCAGTAATATCCAGCTTTTCATCTCCAGTATCCCAAAAATAAGTATCACTCGGAACTATTTTCATTTATTATTCTCCTCTTCTAACTCCTTTATTCTTTCTTTTAATGTATCTATATCGTCAAAGCCTTGACATTGTATAACCATATCTGTCATAGAAGACATACACCAAACACAGAAGGCAACAGGAGATATTCCAAAATAACCAATAACATCTCCATTGTCTTCTTCTATTTCAGAATCACATATATTACATTTTTGCATCTTTATTTACCTTTTCTAAATATCTTTCGGCTTTTTTCTTACATAAAAATTTCTTTCCATTTATAATATAAACGAAGGCTAATTCTTTATACATTTTTATTTTATCTTTCATATTAAAGGAAAGGGGGAGACTGGGGATTGCATAAGCAAGAGAGTTAAGAGCCTCCCCCTTATAGATTTATTTTCTTTCTCTATATTCTAGATTATACTTACCAACTAAATTTATAAAGTCTGGCTTTGTTCTTCCAATGCTTTTTTTCTCAATACTGCACATAACACCAAACTTTCTTTTAAATCTTGTTCTACCTCTCATTGCATCTCTTTGATTGCAGTAAAAGGAACAGATTTCTACATCGGCATCCTCATACCGAACTATATATACATTCATTATTCTCTCCTATAAGTGATTTTTAAGTTCAATTAAAGTCTTTTTAGGTAAGTCATAGCCTTGCTCATACATAATCCACAAAGAGTTAATACAAGTTCTTAAAATTGTATTTAATTGAGCATCTTCATAGTCATTGTCTATGCTTTCTAAAAATTCTTTAAATTCTTCTATTTTTAAGTTTTCCATCTTCTTTTTTTGTTTAAAAATCCAGATAAAGCATCTTTTATATCTTCAGTATCGGCAGAATCTTCAAGCAGTTTTTCTTGCCTCCTCCTATACTCTAATACTTTTGAGTCTATATCTTTAGATTTTTCTGTTTTTGTTTTAGGCACTTCTATCTCATCCTCCCATCTTTTTTGATTTATAAAAGTAGAAGGATGAGGAATGAACTGCTTTTCAGTTTTATTATGCTCCCAGAATTTTATGTAATTTATAAGTCCATCATAGGCTAACAATCTTTCCCTTTTAGATAATTTATTAAAAGATTTTTTAGCCATAAATCTACCTACTTTTCTAGGATATAATTTATAAAACTCATCAAAGCCTATTTCTTTAAAGTCAGGCACAATAAAACCTTGTTTAGTAAGGTATCTCATTGTCTGCATTTAATTGCTCATAAGCATCTTTTAAATGATTATATTTTTCTAATAATTCATCATAAGACATTTTAGCTTCAGCTTGATTTTTAAGTGGGTGAGGTTTTGCATCTTCTATTTTTTGTGCAGAGCCACCATTATTCATGTCATTCATAGATAAGCCATTAACTTTAAAATACTGCCTTTCATCATCTTGACATTTTTCAATAGTAACCTCATCTCCCTCTCCTGCCCCTAAAGTCTTAATCATTGCATGGAGTGTAGCAGTAGCAAAGAAACCATCTTCCTCACTTGCTAAATCTCCATTTTTTATACCATATAAATACCACTTTCCAAATTGATTTTCTCCAATTTTTGGACTATCAAAAGCCAATGTAACTTTCTTTGGCTCTCCTACTTTAAACTTCATTGCACTCATTATTTACTCTCCTTATCTTTTTCTTTTAATAGTTCTTGACAATTTGCTATTGCTCCTATTACTCTATGATAGGCTTGCTCAATCTTTTCTTTTTCATTTATAAGTTCCTCAAGCCTTTCCTCTATTTTCTTTCTCATTTATACTCCTAATTTATAAAATTCAGTTACTGCTAAATCCATTTTTCCACTTTCCATTAAATCTTTAATCTTTTGTCCATCTTCTTTTGTCATGTCTTTAAAGATTAATTCTGCCTTATCTTTATTATAAACACCTTTAGCACTAAATAACTGCCTCATATTATTCTTCATATAATCAGATGCTTTATTTGATTTAGGAGTGGCTTGTTTTTTAAAATCATCTGCCTCTACATCAGAATATAGTCCATATTCATATAAATCAAGTAATTTTAACACCTGTCTATCTCTTAGCCTTTTTTCAGACATATTGAAATAGTATTTAGCCATTGTGTTTTCTCTAGTAGAATCGGCAGTAGTCCATATTTTATAACCATCAAGTTCTGCCTCCCCCATCATAGCTACTCCAAAAAAATTACCCTCATTATAAAGGATTTCAACTTTTGGTTTATGAAAAACAATGCCTTCTATCTTTGCTATCTTTGTTAGAGCATCATGAAATATAACATAGTTTTTACCTATGCACCAGAAATCACCAGACATATCTTTTACATTTTGAGGTAATTTTAGGTTATATTTCTCTGCTACTTTTTTTATTGGATTTGGTATATTTAACATTTCAACTCTCCTTTTGTGTAATATAAGGTTAATATAGATATATTTGCAAGTAAAAAATAATGCTTGTTTATAATGGTTATCATATTATAAATTGTTAGTCCATTCTAGGTTTGGTTCAATACTTTTGGCTAGAATATAAAAGGGCATGGTTACCAAAAGGGGTATCGCACAAAAGCCATATAACAACATGAAAAGATTTGAGTTAGTGCGAATATTAGTAGGAATATAAATGAATCTTCGCAATATAAAGCCTACACTTTGTATTGTATGCACGAAAGCGACGAGGGTTGTAATTTCTAAAGGCATAGATGTCACTCTATTTATAATAGGGGTAGGACATTCTATGCTTTTTGCTCTAGGGTTGTAAGTATTTATCAATCTACTATCCTAACATATACAGGATTATAAGGACTAGAGCCTAAGCCATTACTTGAAACCTCAAAATCATCTTCATTAGAGCCTATCCCTAAATCGCAACCATGAATACACATAGCCATAAAATAACCTAATACTAACCATTTAATATTCTTCATTCTTCCTCCTCAACATCATTTCCAGATGTTACTTTAACATTAATTAAAACATTGTCATTTTCAAGTGCTGGAAAACTCCAATCAAAATATAACTCTCCACTTTGCAACTGACTTAAATCTTGTTCAGTTAAATTAACTTTTATTGAATATTTCTTCATTCCTCCTCCTTTCTTTTATCAATTTCTAAAATATGTATTTTATCACACACATCACATTCATATACTTTTTTATTATCTTGTCTTAAATATTGAAAAAACCAATTACCTAAATCTTTACAACAATTATCTTCTATTTTCATTTTTCCTCCTTTACCATTATATATCCATTTATCCAACTTTGACTATGCCCACCATCTTTAAGAAACTTAACTGCTTCTTTTTTGCTCTTAAATTTATGTGTTCCGTAAGTCCATTTAATATTATTCATTTTCCCTCTCCTTTTTCTTTACAATTTATACATATCATTTTATAATCTTCAATATCAAAAACATCTTCCTTATCTATATCAACTCTCTTATCGCATTTATCACAAATTATTATGCTCATTTTTTCTCTCCTGATTTATAAATTTACTTGGCTTTCCACACCAAGAACAAATTCCAAAATTCTTTTTATCTACACCATATCTTGATTTTTGATGACAACACTTACTTACCTTCATCTTTCAAGTAGTTTGCAATTTTGCCGAATCTTATTTATAACCTTATAAAGCAATATAATTATAAATATCTTCATTACATTAGTTATGCACTCATTTATAATGTAGAGCAAGTCAAATAATGCTTGGTTCATTATAATACCTCCCATTCTGATTTTTCAATTAATGGTTTTATCAATCTTATATTTTCAACTGATTGTTTATAGATTTTTAATAATGCCGATTTATAATGAGTATGGTCACGAAGTAAATCGTCTATATTTATTGGCTTTCTTTTAATCATTTTTTCTCCTTTTATTTATAATCCTATCTCTTTTAATTCTTTATGTATTTTTTGCAATGCTTCTCCAGGTAAGCAATCCCAATAATCCATTAATATATCATAGGCTTGTTTATATTTATCTAATTCGTCTTGTGTTTTGTGTAACATAGAATCGTAACTCATTTTTCCTCCTCTATATCTTCAATTATAACATCATCATAACCCCAAGAAATATATTTGTCGCCAATATGTTCGGCTTCAATTTTATCATTATCTTCATACACTATACTACCACCTACCCAAACTATATATTTCATTTTTCCTCCCATTCGTCATGTTCGCACTTATGTCGTTGTGTTGCACAAGCATAGCATTCATTTTTGTCTGATTTATAACCGACAATATCTCCTTTATGATTTATAATAGCCTTACCACTTATAATGTCCTCACATTCTTTTAATAGTGTAGAGGCTTTATCTAATAGCTTATTTATTTTTTTCATCTTAACTCTCCCTTTATTTATAATGTAATTTATAATTTATAACTTATAATTCCTAATGTTTTTTTATATATTGTGTAAATATAAATAAAAAGCCTACAATATAATGTAAAACAAAAACAAAATTAATAGTGCATTTATAAGTAAAAATCCTAGCATATTTATAAGTTCTTGCATCTTTTTAAACTCTCCTTTTTATTAATATAATTCTAAAATATTCATCAAAATTATAATGCAAATTTATAATTGTAAGCCACAGAAATAATTACTGAATTTATAATATTTATTATGTGTTTTTTTATATTCATTATATTTATATATATAGTTCTAATCTTGGCAAGGTATAAAAAAAGCCTATTTAATAGGCTCTTTTTATTAGTTTATTTTTTATTCATTAATATATAATTGTCTTTACCTATAAAGATATTAAGAACAATTATAACAAGCTTTATTATTATTTTATTTAACATATTTTAACCCTCTTTTTATTGATGTTTTAAAGCCTTAAAATTTTTAAGTAATGGTTTATATCAGATATAAAAAAAGCCTATAAATAGGCTCTTTTTATTCCTTTTTTAGTTTAAATTAATTTTTTAAATATATCTAACAACACTACTAAAACCAACCAAGCCATAGAAATAATAAAAAATTTAATGAAGTTTTTTTCTATGTAATTAAATATTTTATCCATTTTAAACTCTCCTATTTTTATTTATAAATAATAGAGGCACTCCCTATTTTTCTATCTCGGCAAAGCGTGGGTTTGCTGTCCTTTAACAATGATATTTTTTCGGCTATCACATAAACCATCATAATCATCGTGCCCCTATTATTTAATTATAACTTAAAATTATAACTTAAAATTATTATTGTTTTAGTTCTTTTATTAAGTCAGTATTATAAATAATATGTTCGCCTAAAATATAAACATACATATTTACTACACTTTCAGAACTTGAAAAATCTGTTGTAACTTCTCCAAAATTATCTTTTTCAAAGTTTTTTATTTCTTCTATGACGTTAAAAACATTACCAGAAAGCCACTTTTCACATTCATAATATCCAATTATATAATAATCAGTATTGAACAAGTCGTGGTGTATTTCGCTTAAATCTTGCTTTAAATATTCTTTATCATAAGCAAGTCTTTCTTTTATTGTTTCTTCTGTGTATTGTTTTATTTCTTCTAGTTTAAACATTTTAAACTCTCCTTGTTTTATTTTCCTAGACTCTTGCGAGTTTCTGTGCCCCTCAAAGAGAGGCACTTCCTCAGTAGGATTTAGCTATTATCTGTTACAGCTTGATTATATTCACTAACAGCACACACTTTATTATTAAAGTAGAAATCATATTTATCTAAGTCATTTCCTTCTACATCAACAACTTCTAATAAGAACCTGTTCTTATTATAGTTATATAATGTTATTGTAGTATTATTTTTTGTTGTTGTTTTTCTTATTGTTTCTTTCATTTTTTTAACTCTCCTATTTATTTAATTTTTTTAATTCTTTGTTTAATTCTGCTTGTAATAATTCTTTATAAGCATAACTAGAATCTTCTTTAACTAATCCTAATATGAAAAATCTCTTACAAGTTTCTTGTGTATGCTCCATTAAACATAACCTATTCATTATGTCTTGTATTTCTTTATATGTATATTTATTTAATTCCATTTTTAACTCTCCATGTTTATTTAATTAACTGGCTTAATTTACGCCAATTATTTTAATTGTCAATGCTTTTTCTTTATATTTGGTAAATAAAACAATTAACCGAACAGAAATAATATATAAAATCAAGCCGAATATTATTAAAAAACTATATAAGATACTAAAGCAGATACAATCTATATTAAATGCTATTAAATCAGTTTAAATACACAAAATCAAGCCGAATAATACTAAACCCTAGTAAGTAATAACACTAATAACAAAACCCTACAATAATTAAATGTTACTTAGTATATAAAATAAACTGAAAATAGGCTTGTTATGCCTTTTACTCCCTCTTATACTTTCTGTAAGAACTACAAACAACCTATTAAACAAAGCCTTTTAAATGTTTTAGGGGGGTTGGGGGTATGGGTCAGATGTCTCTTCTTCAGGTCACATTACACACAAAATAGAAAAAGCAACTACCATAACGCAATTCCAGAAAAAATTTGGAAAGAACTACGATTGTGATTATATTAAAACCACTATGGAAGATACTTTAGCAACTAAAAAGGAGGGGGCTAAAGTTAAAGAGGGAACACGTTCATATCGCAGATATAAAAGGGTTGAGAAAGCCATTAATGATGCGAGTGGAAATGGGCGTTGTTGGTGGATTAAGCGATTCTTGAAGAACACAATAAGATATTAAATGAGTGATTTATTAAAAAGACCAGATGTATTAAGGGCTATAGAGATGTATGCTTTAAAGCCTGATATTACAGCCCAAGAGGTTGCTAAAGATATAGGTGTATCTAAAGAATTGATATATAATTGGCGTAAGAACCCTAATTTTGTCGATGCTGTATACGATAGGTATATGGTAGAATTTGGTTCTGAACTGCCTGCTGTTCTACAAGCAATGATACGAGAAGCTAAAGCTGGCAATGTGCAGGCAGGTCGCCTGATTTTAGAACATAGTGGTAAATTAGTCAAGAATGTGAATATTACTGTAGATTCTCCCTATGAGAAGTTCTTGAAGGCAGAAAAAGCTGAAATAGAGTTTGAAGATGCTGAAGTTGAAGAGATAGTAGATTCAATTCCTGATATAGGAGTCTCGCTACCTGAACGCAATACAGAAGACCAGAGAAAGCGAGTAGCAAGAGAAAGAAAACAAATAAAGAAAGCAGTAAAGAGTGCTGCAAAGCTTAAAGCTTACAATAAGAAGCGTAGAGAGTGGCATAAATGGAAAAAAAGAGCAGAAGCAGTAGGTGTTGAGCCATTACCTGCTAGAAGACCTACTCCAGCTCAAAGGAAAGACTGGGAAGATGAAATCAAAGCAAAAGAAAAGCAACAAAGATAGAGATAAAGGTATCACTTGGTGCATGGCTGAGATATATGCTATGAAATTGGCTATGAGAGCTTTACAGAGTCAAATAAAAGACTTATCAAGCGATAGCCATAAAGACTAATCTACTACCTGTTGCTTTAACAATAGCATCAAACATTTCTTCGGTTATAGGAGTTACAATATCTTCATAATTCTCTAAAGTTATTTCATCTAGTGAATTAGATTCTAATCTTTCTAGCTTATTTTCACACTTATTAAGAGCTTCAAGTATCTGCATTAACAATTCTTTTTCATTCTTATTCATATATCCTCCTGTGTGTTGTTATTTAGCTAATCGTTTCTTCCAACTTCTAACCATACGCTTTATAAGTTCCTTAGAAGCAGTTTCGGCATTTTTAATAGTTAAATCAAGAAATTCTCTTTTCTTATTCTTGCCTATTCCTAATTGATGATACTTTCCATACTCTACCATCTCGATTCTTTTTGCATTTTTTAATAGTATAGATGCTTGCACTCCTTTTTTGCCAGCCACTTTATCGCTTAAACGTATGCTATCGTGAAGCTTTCCAGTATCGTAAAGAGTTGAGTTGCTTCCTAAAGATTTAGGAAACTTTCTTGCCCTTCTTTTTCTAAGTGTTTTTCTTGTTGTTGGAGGGGTTACAAAATCCTCTCTTATTTTTTTCTTAGAGTCTTCTATTAAAGGCTCTGTTATATATTTATCAATTACTTCACCAAATCCTTTATTGGTTTCAATATAATTAATTAATTTAGCAAAACTAAAATTTGAAGCTACTTTAATCTTCATTAGAATCTACTAATAATTGATTTTTTTGCTTATTTTCCTCTACTAATTTTTCAGCTTCTTTTAAAGATAGGTCATCATTGTATTCAGTCATTAGTTTCGGCTGAGTGATAAGGTTGTGTTGAAGTCTATGATTATCCCAAAGTATTTGGTCTTGCATTGTTTTTGGATATTCAGGTTCATTGAAGTCTAATCTAAGAGCTTCTGGTAATTTAATACCATTATAATCGGCTATTTCTCTTTCCACTTGATACATTTCATGCTCATACATCTTCCAAAGCTCAATATCATCCTGATAATCTTCAAATCTTTCTAAATCT
>CEUO01008095.1_pt1 | contig 22152 bp, 6 predicted proteins | sample 531391 | NCBI WGS metagenome assembly CEUO01 (sample SAMEA2622799, study PRJEB7988) | marine metagenome | isolation source: saline water (ENVO:00002010), including
ATCAATCGATGCCAGCACCTTCTCCTCGTCGAGGATCTTCTCGTCTATCAAGAGTTGTGACATCGCACTAATTTTTGTGCGGATATTGCGAAGCTGCTTCAAGGTCTTCGGCGCTGCCCGCTCCAGCTTCCTTTCCGCATTAAGGCGAACAGACTCTTCAGGGCTGCTCAGGAAATCGTTCATCAGCAAGTTGTTGGCCTCATCCATTCCGCCAAGCTCTTGCTTGACCGACTTCTGTATACTCGCCTTAGCAAGCTCCACACTCCGCTTGGCCCCTGCAATCGTTGACCTCATCTTCCGGAGCCTGTTCCACACAGGTCGTGGCAGATTGCCTCTGGCCTGAAGGAACTTCAGCTTGTTCTTCTGAGGCTGCTCCGTGTTACCCGGCCAATCTTCCAAGCCACCAAGCGTAGTGAACGCCTCGATCGCGTCGACCTCTGCGGCGAACTCGGGAAGCGGCTCGTTGGCTGCGATAGCCTGAGCCAGTCTCCTGTCCGATGCCACCGACTGAGACAGTGCCGTCCGCTCCTCGCCCGACAGCATTGAATCGAAGAAGCTGCGAACTTCCGGGCTCAGCTCATGCTTGTTCTTGATGCCGAAGATGACCGTTGACAGCCACCTCTTGAGCTTGGCGAATACACCTTGTAGCTCTTGTACGTCTGTCTTCCCTGACCCGACATATCGCTGGAACTGCTCAGCGAAAAACTCTTCCGCTGCAACAGTCCACCTGCCATCGCGGCCCACAGCTGGCTTACCCGTCTCCTTCTCGATGATCCTTTCGATGTGAATGTTCTCTGACCGAGTCAGCTGCGTCCGGAAGAAGTGGCCTAGCTCGTGAATCAGCGTACCGAAGTCTCCGCCATTCTGCTCAAAGATACCGATGACTGCTCGATGGTGACCCGCCGAGTAGTCAAACGCTCCGCGAATCTTGGAACCCCTGCGACTACCGGGTAGTGTGGTCGCTCCTCTAGCCCGCATGTCCCCCTTCTGGAAGAGTGGTTGTCCTTCGCGCAGGGCCGAGTCCCGCATCTCTGGGGTGATGTCGAAGGCGGGCTGTTCTGAGGTTCTGAACCCGTCCGCGTCAATCCCTGTAGAAACCATTGTCGTGCCGACCTTCGCCCCGAACTTCTTGATGAACTTGTTGACCGCGCTTGGCAGCATCGTGTCGTAGAAAGCTTTCATTTTCTCGGAGCCAACCTTAAGGCCCGGAACGGCAACCTTGCGCTCAGTATCATCGCCAAACACTTCTGTGTCAGCGTTCACTAGCCTCTCTGCCGCCTCTTTGCCTAAATACTTTTCAATCTGGGACTCATCTGTGATCTGCTCCCGCAGCACTGGGACGCCATTACGATTGGCCTCTAAAAGCATCCCTGGAAATTGGGGGCTGGTTGACAGGACTAACTCGTCAACCTCCTTCAGCTTGCCCCATCGCTTCGCCTGCTGCTCACCCGTAGTCCATGCAATCCGGTCGAACCCATTGTCAACGGCGTATTGAATCGCCCGCTTCATGCCGAGCATCGCCCAGGCCGATGTGCTCTTGAAGGGGGCATCGGGCACACCAACGGTGGCACCCTTGGCAGCAGCGCGATGGTCATCGCGCTGGCGGAGCAGTTCACGCAATCGTAAACCTGCGGATTGGAGAGTCGCCTTCTCTTCTTCGCTGATGGCCTCGTTATTCCTAGCCTTGAGGCGATACACTCTAAAGAGTTCTCGGTACTCTTCTTGTGCCTCTTTTATTTCCGTACTGTCCGGCTCTTTAGTTGGCCGAGCGTACCCAATCTTTCTCCCATCCTGGTGCCAGTCCGACTGCACTTCTTCGACAAAGAGTACCCGCTTCCCGTCCGCACCAGTGTGCTCGTTCATGCGGACGTGGACAACACGATTGTCATCAGCCTCGTCGCCGTATTGATGTGCAGGTGGCACCCTGTATGGACCGTCACGATGAAGCTGCGGGAGCGTCAGCATTATCTCGACGTTGTGCTTCCCGCCAGGAAGGGTGTACTGAGTGAAACCAGTAGATAATTTATCCTGACGAAGTTGTGTAAATTCGCTCCACTCACTATCTGACAGCGCGTCGGCCCCCTCACGATCCCTCCGCCTAGTCAGTTCGGCATATCGGTCAGCCTGTGCCGGTGTCAGCCCCTTCACCACCTCATCCATCTGCAGCCCGTTATCGATTGCCTGAAGCACTTCCTCTCTGGTAACACTCTTATCACCACCGCCGAGAAGCTCCTCAAGGCCGCTCCATTCCAACTCGTCTGGCTTGACGCCATTCTTCTTGAGCATCGACAGGACCTGCTCTGCCGAGCCCCGCTTCCCCATCTTCTGCTCGACTATTTTGCGGGCCTTGCTGTACCAAAGAGGACCAGTCGCTTCATCCCGCTGGTAGAGCGGGTCAGTCGACCCCTCCTCAACCACCCACTCTGGCATGAGGGTCACCTTCTGGTCCGCATACACCGTATCTGCGGCACTGGCGGTTCGATTGAATTCTCCGTTCGGCCCGAAGTTGACCCAGCTGTTCTGACCGCGAGTCTCTGAGGTCATAGCAGGCTTCGCCAGGTCGGAATACATTGCTACATGAGATCGCCATGCGTTCTCCTCGCCGTTCGCCCTGAATCCATTTCCCTCTTTGGCGTGCCCAAAGTAATCATGGACGATACGGAAGATGTCATTTGCCATGACCTCTTTGCCGCCGACGACCTCGCCCGTCTTGGCAAACAGCGGGTTCTCTGACACGTCGAATGTCTCATCCGAGCCGAACCCTAAGTCAGTCGGGAAACACCAGAAGTGATTGTTTCTGACGATGTCGTCGATTGCCAGTCGCGGAGACGCCGCATACGGATCGCCCGTTGTCTCAAGCATCTCTTCCGTGATCCACTCGACCTGAAGCCCAGTCTCCCGTATCACTTCCCACTGGGCCTGCGTCTCCTCTATCAGTGCGCGATAAGAAGCCGCAGTTGCCGGGTCGGACGGGGTGCTTGTCGCCTTGTCAAATACGTCCGCGATTCGGGCCGCACGCTCTCGATCCACTCTAACGTGAGTTGTCGGGGGATTGTACGGGAGTCCCGCCTGCTGCATGTACCTAGCCGCAGCCACCCGAGCAACAAGGTGCGGGCCGATCGGTGCGATATCGGCACCCTTGACGGTGATGTCCGTAGGCAATCCTTCTAGCGGCGGGGCCTCAACAGTGGCCCGATACGGTGGCGATAGCTGCTCAGCGCCTCTTGGTAGCTCTCCTCGTCCGGATAGCTCTCCCGCTTCGGCGCGAGTTTCCTGAGTCGGGCCTGCTTCTGCGCTGTCGTCTCCCCTTTGGAAGAGTGGTGGTTGGTACTCATTAACTTCCCTCACTTCAAATAATGGTTGTGGTTTAGGATTGGATGCGGATACAAAGGTCTCGGAAACCTCGACTGTGTCAAAGTGCTTTTCCAGAATGGCCTGAGTCTCCTGCACTGTCCTCTCCCGGCCTTTAGACAGGATAGCAACGCGAGACTCGTTGAACGCTGATCGCTCTCCGTACTGAGGATTTCTGGTGAACACAGTATTCCCAACGGAAACCGCATCCGTTCCAGTCACCACCTCTTGGCCCGTCCGTTTGTCGTAAAAGAACACAGCCTTTGCGGGGTCAAACCCCACTGGCGTCCACGCAGTGTCGAGATCGGCAGGGATGCTGTAGTCGTGTGCATATGATCCGGCGACCGTTGCAAACGGGGTCTTCTGCCCTAGCTCGATATGCACGCTTTGCAATTTCTCGATGTTCACTTGGAATTGCACAGCGCCCGACAGCCTGGCGATGCTGTCATAGCCCAGCACCGGGCCGACGCTTTTAGTCGCACCTTTATGAACCGTAACAACGTATTCCCCGGTTTTCTTAAAGAATGGAATGTCAATGCGCAGACCTACGTCTTGACCCTCCAAATCTGGTGAGCGGTTTGTTTGAATTTTAGGGGCTTTACCGGGAGACAGGCCCACCTGCATTTGCTCGACCGCATCCGGTGCGTTGTATAGCTGGCCGAGATTGTCGCTATTTCTTGAGTCGCCCACAGACTCAAGCTGCAAACCCAGTGCTGGGTCCATTACCGTTGACACATACACCGTGCCGTTCGGAATCATCTCCGCAATTCGCGGGACAACCTCTTTGAGGTCACCGACATCCATGTTGCTGACGGTTGCTGTATCGCCCCGAGCAGCTGTCAAGTCCTGAAGCTCTTCCAAGTTATGGACGACTCTGTGTTCAATCTCCCTTTGGCCAAGGAAGTCGCTTGTCTGCTCAAGACGTGCCCCATCTACCGCGATGTGCCTCTTGCCTAGCTTGACGCCCTCAGATGTCAGAATCATCGGCACCTTGGGGCGCTGAATCCTCGGGGCTACGTTGTTTTCTGGTTCGTATCCTCGTCGTTTGACGTGCTCTTGGTACGCTGACCAGGCCGGTTTGTAAAGAAGATCATTGGCCCTTGCGAGTAGAAGGGATGATCGTCTGGGAGAACCGGATAGGGAAGCGAAGTATTCGGCTCTGGTTTGATAGGTTTCGACTCGCCCATCTTCTTCCGATTCACTGACATAGTAGTTACTTTCTACACCCGCCATACGGATGTCCAAGTCGCCTGGAAAATCTATTAGATCGCTACGCAGATTGTTGTAGAAAGCCAGCGTGTCCGCATCACTGTACCTATCTTTGCCGCCCGGTATGCCGAAGGACACGTCTCTCTGGTACGATATCATCTGATCGTCCAGAAACATCAACGATCTTCCGTCAGACGATAAAGTAAAGTTCTTACCTTCTGGGTCCTTAGACCTGTTCAGGTGGGCATAGACATGCTCAAGCTCATCCTGTGTGTATTCTGTGCCATCGCTCTTCTCCACATGCGCCACCCACTTGGGGCCTTCAAGGTCTGGCTGTGACGAGATAGCCGCATCTTGAAGCATGGCATCGCCCAGCAGGTTGGCCACCATGTTGACCGTTTCCATGTCCGTACCGGGCGACATCGTAATCAGGTACGATGGTTCCATCCGTTCATAGGTGCCCATCGTCTCCGTGATTGTGTGTGGTATGCCCAGCTCATGCAGGATGCGAATCCGGCCCGCATCGTCAGTGATTGCCTTGAGCACGGAACGCTGGTACTCCACGAGTTCTTCAAGCGTCGTGTTCTTCGGGAAACCAAACCCGCGAGCCTGCCCAGGATTGAAGCTGACCACAGCCTGTGGAGACTGGGCCAAGGCAACTGCCGTGACATCATCCCGGAAGTAAGCGTTGCTCCAGCCCCGCTCCATTGCCTCTTTATGGGCTTCAATGTTTACTTCCAAGTCTTTGAGCAGCTTCGTCTTCTCTGCTCCCTTAGCGGTCTTTAGGGCTTCCCGGATTTCCTTGATCTTCTTGGTGCGTGACTTCTCTACGCTCGTCGCGTTACGGAACGGTGTCGGCTGAGTGTCGAGTCCCTCGTAAAGAGGAGTGTCTTTATTCCACTCGCCATCCTTTATCATCTGGCGAACGCGGGCAATGCCCTTCTGTGCAAATTGTGTGGTGCTCTCCCAAGTGCCTTCCAGTCCGTCCCCCTCTTTCGGAGACAGGTTGTTCTTGGCATAGAACCATAGACCAGCCTGCGCCTGCTGTGGCGTAATACCAAACTCACCCGCCAGCTTTGATGTCATATACATCGCGTAGCGGATATTTTTGTCTCTGGGGAACGCGGCATCATCAACCACGCGAAACTTAACCGGGTTGCCATCCTTGTTGCCACCCTTCGCCTTCCATGCCTTGAAGTTGGATTCAACCTCCTTACCCTTCTTATTCACCGTGTAGTATTCGTACTTCTTGCGAGGACCCCAGCCGAACACTCGGCTCATGTGTACGTCTTGAACCGTGAACGGGCTGTAGTTGTTTCCCGCCTTGTCAATTACGTTCCACATATAGGTGCTGACTTTGAGTCCACCTGCGTACTGGCCTGTCTTGTAGTAGTCCAGTATCTGATCGACCTGTTTTTGTGTGATTCCCAGATTCGGCTCTGTGCCCTTCGCGCCCAAGTCGGGCCTGCCGATACGGTTGTCTTTGGCGCCCTGCGCTTTCCAAAGAGCCTGCTTGAATTCTTCAGGGTTCTTGTTCGGGTCAATCCTGCGAGCCAGGTCCATGATGTGCAGGGTCTCTGCGAAGTTTACTTCCGCCGCTTTCTTCGCAGAAGTAATGCCGAAGATGACCGCAAACTCGTTCATGTTCGCATCACCAACCAGATTCTGCGTCTCGCTCCCGAAGTTGCTGTACCAATCCAGCTCGGCACCCTCATCAATAGCAGTCTGCAACCACTTCTTTAACGTCGCGTAATCTGTCGGAGCCACAGCTTTGCCAGACTTGTCACGATCAAGTCCCTGTGCATACGGAACACCATGCTTGTCGTTCCCCTCTCGTGGCTTCGGTGCGCCAGGAATCCTGCTGAGGTCTTGAGACGTTGGGCTTTCTGTTTCTGCAAAGACCTGTCGGGCCGTGTTCTCCACTTCGCTATGAGGTAGGGCGATCTCATCCAGCTTCGGCGCTCGGGGCCTGAAGTGCTCTTTCTGCTGCCTTGCGAATTCCTCTGGGTCATGGCGCCGACGAGCCTCTCTGATCTGGTCGTTGAGTTCCTCAATTTTCCTCTGTCGGGTGTCCTTGGCACCTTGCCTTTTAAGTCCCTTTATTTCCTTCTTGAGCGTGGCCACCTTCTTTTCCAAGGGGGCCAGCTCCTCTTTTAAGGCATCCTCTACCTTCCCCTTCGTGAGAGTGTTCAGCTCATCAACTGTGTAATACCGGGGAATCTCGCCGTCTCTCTGAAAGAGAAAATCATCCTGAGGAGCATCGAGGACGTAGTACGAATCAACCTCTCCAGACCTGACGCGAACTCCCTCGAAGTTACCGCCTGCCAACCGCCGTGCCGCCTCGGCAAGTACCCCATCCCGATCGAGTAGGGGGTTGTCAGAACTTATCGCCTGCAGGATTTCGCGATACCGCTCTGATGTGATTACGCCATCCTGAGGCTCCGCCAAATCATCAATGGTGAGGAACCTACTCGGGGCGCTCTGCGTCTCTATCGTCATCTGTAACGGGTTTGCGGTCAGATGCTCGATCAGAGCCTGAGTGCCGGTTGTCTTTCCACCCTCGTCCCCGAGACGTTCCAGCAGGAACCCGTTTTCATTGCCGGATTGCTCGGCCAACTCATCCAGATCACGCTTGATAATTCTCTGCAAGGCTGCTGCTGGACCTCTGAGTCGGGTTTCAGTCAGGATGTCGCCCATGTTTTCTGGAAACCCGAGTTGTCTCAGCCGATCCGCTCGTGTCGGAAGGTTGCTTACGGTCACACTTGTGACCCTTGGACCCAGCTCCTTGTAGAACCTCTCCATCTCCATGCGATTGGCGAAGCGTCTCCCCGGATATTCACCGGGACGCCTGCTGTCGTTCAAGTATCTGCTGTATGCGTCGGTCGTCTCAATAGTCCAGTTTCTCTGCGCCGACCGCATGGCAGCGTTTACTTCGGCATCACTGAGGGCCGCACTTGCAAACGCCTTCAATCTCTGTAAGGCAAATGCCGCTCCCCGGCGACCCCGCATCATCTGCTTGACAATTGCCGCAGCGACCTGGGCCTGCTCGGCAGCGTCTTCGTTTCCGTTACGGGTAAGAGCATCTGCAAACTCTTTCTCCAGTCGCTCAAGCTCCGTCTGCACATCCCCCGGCTGTAGCTCGAATTCCGATCGATTGTGGAATTCTGTTATCAGCTCAGTCAGCCGAGTGAGGGCTATATCTTCCCCACCCTTGAGCGGAGACAAAACAATCTGGTCGCCGTCAACACTCTTGACAACATACATGGCTTTGTTGCCGACGTTCTTCCAATACTGACCGATCTGCACTCCGCCTCGGGGGAGAGAGTAGTCCGCGTGCCGACCCATCCTAATCAGTAGGTTTGTCAAAGCCTGGCGCCGCCGCTTCGTCCGTCCTTCCTTCGTCGCTGGAGATGCCGTTCCGCCTGAACCCTTCTTGCTCGCCAAGTCCGCAAAATCTTCCTGTGCATACGCTCTGCTGTCTTCATCAAGACCTTTAAGGAGTTCGGCAACTACCTCGTCGATCCGTTCGGCAGACATCTCGGCAATCGCCTGGCCTGAGAATTGGAAGGGCAGCTCTTGTTCTTCTGTCGGTGCTGTGGCTGCTTCAACCGCATCGCCAGCGACAAACGCTGTGCCTCCGATTTCCTGCGGCCTCACCCTGTCAGTGTCCTGAGCCTTCTGCTGAGCTTCCAACTCTTCAACAGTTTCTGTTGGCTGTTCAGTCTCCGCTGGCTGGTCAGTGTCCGTTGGTTGTTCAGCCTTCGGACGGGCTGGTCGCGTTGTAGTTTTCTTGAGCGCACCATCCCTACCCGTAAAGTCGGCCCCGTCGATCTCGTCGCCCGCTTGCACCGCTATGGCAAAGTTGACCAGTGGAGTCTTCTTCGCGCTCTGCTTCAGCTCATAACCATCCGGGACGGCACCTTGCTCTTCGAGGTAACTCTTGAGTTCATCTATTGTTACCGGGGCGTCCTTGGCCTTACTCCTGAACTCGGCCAAGTCTGGAAACTCTTCCGCGACTGGCTGCTCGGCGGGCTCAACTGGGGCATCTGTTGCCGCAGGTGTTGCAGTAGGTGGCTCTGCGGCCTCAGTGTCCGTTTCGTCAGTAACCTCTCGCGCAACAGCTCGCGGACCTTGCTCAGCCAGATCAGCTGCATCAAGTTCATCGCCTAGATTGGACTGGAATCCCTGATTCTCCGACCGGACAACCTCCAGTGCTTCCTCTCGTGACAGAAAGCGTCCCGTATTGTCTGCAAACCCCTGGTTATCCCATGTGCCTTCTCCGGGCTTCAACCCTTCCGATTCCCGCAACTCGGCGCCAAACTGCATTGACAGATCGGCGTGTGTCTCTCCCGGCTTGCCATAATAGATTTTCCCATCTGCCCCGATGTTCGCGACGACCACACCAGAGGCGGGCGGCACACCGGCGCCGATGGGTCTGGTCGCATCTGGAGCAGGAGGCTCGACCGTGGGTTCCGGTGCCGCCGGGATTTCCTCAGCTACCTCTGGCTCAGCGTCCTCGACTACCGGTGCGTCCGTAGCCACTGTCATCGCCTCAAGGCCGACAGGGAATGTCCCCACATCTGTCTGCACCACATACCCGTCAGCAGTCTCCTCGACAACAGTAGCGTCCTTTCCGCCAACCTGAACTGTGTCGCCTAGCTGCGGTGGGTCTACCTTGAACTCACCCGGCTTTGCTGTGACTGTGCCAAGCTGCTTCCCCAAATTGATTCTGACCGACCCATCCTTGTTGACAGACTGAACCTTCCCCTCGATCCATGTGGGAGCACTCTTGTCCGGGGAGAACAGGTACTGAATCTTGCCACCCTTGACAGGCTCTGTGGTAACTCTCTCCAAGGCTCGGCGTAGCTGGGAAAACAGCGCCGGGCTATCAGACTCCAAGTCTTCTGTAAGCTGCTGCAGACCAGCCAATATCGTGTTCTCGCCAGCGTCCGTCATGAGGACTCGTCGAGAGTCTAGCTGATCCCCCTTGTCTATGATCTCCTTGGCAAGTTCCGGATGTTCTGCAACAAGCACCCGCGCTACCTGATCCGTCGTGAACTCCGCATTCCTCGCAATAATTCCGAGACGTTTAAGGTACTCGTCTTTGGTTTCATTGACGGTCCTGCCCGGAGCTTCCGGTACGCCAGCCTTCTCAAGACGGGCGTACTCGCTACTGACTTCTTTGTCAGCTGCCCAGCGAACAAATTGCAGCCCGTTCTCCGAGCGTACATCCAGACCCTCTATGTCCGGGGCCTGTATACCTCGCCACATCGACCATCCCTGGTCTTCCTCGCCGTAAGATATCTCACCCTCTACAGCACCGTCTTCATTGATGTAGCCATACGATGCCGCTTCCCTCAGTTCTGCCGGAAGATCAACCTGCGAGGGGTCGCCCACCCAAGCTAATTCCATCTCGGTTTCATTGCCGGGATTGTCCGTGTCCGTAACCTTTTTCTTCCCACGGAATGGCCGCATGACCGGGGTTATCTCGGTGCCTTCAAACTCCGGGAATAGCTCGCGGTACTTCTCAAGAAGACGCTTCTTGCGATGTATCGAAACTTCCGAAAGATTCTGCACACCCCTGAGAACCGCCGTATCACCACCCTCGCCGCGTATCTTGAGTGCAGCATCCTCGCTGACGGCGTATCCCTGTGGGGCTGAGACTTCCCCTCTCTGAACTGCCTCCCACAGCTTGATGTCGCCTTCCAGTTGGGCCATCCTGAGAGGAATGTCGTGCGGAATGATCCCATTCTCAATTAACTTGCGGCGGGCGTCACGATTCGCAATGACATCCTTGAATCGCTCCCTCGCGTTCTTAGGCTGCTGTGACCCCTTGGGCATTAGTAGCTTGTACTGCGAGCGACTGATCTCCCTGTTTTCGCCCATGACCGACTCGCGGAGGGACTGCCGCTGGCTGTCCGACATTCGCCCCGTAAGCCTGCCATATACTGACCGTGCAGTGGGTATCGCGCGAGCCGCTCCGCCAAACGCCGCTATGCCCGTAACCACGCCCAGAGACCGGACAATGGCTTCTGTTCTTTCGTTTCGCTCGCCAGTCAACGACTCGTAAGAGACTTCGTCAGGGGCACCAAAGGCGATGCCCAAGTCCTGCCACATCTCAGCATTCTGTTCGAGGCCGAAGTTCAACTTCATCGCATCACCGAGAAGCTCTTCGCCAATTTCCTCGCCTACCCCGCCGATACCAAAGCTCGCCAGCTTCTTCTTCAGGCCACTTTGCTTTGCCACAGCTCGTGACGCCCCAGACAATCCCTTGAAAGGAGTGGTCAGAAGTGGACCGCCAAGAAACTCAACACCGATATCCGTGGCAGCAATGCCGAGATTTCTTGCGTAAGAAGTGCCAAGCTCTTCGTCATATGGAAGCGGCTCGTCGGGATTGAATGCGTTGTATCTGTTTACTGCCATGCGATCTCGCATGGTTGCGGACCATGCAGAAACTGGAGCCCTCAAAGCGACTTGCGTTCCCGCGTTGGCCAGCTTCTCAAGGCCCGACACAGCCATTCTTGCAGCCTGTTTGCCCCCAGCCCCACCACCAGCTGCCGTGAGCACGGAACGGCGAAGCCCGCTCACTGCTCGCGATCCCGTCCCTAAGGCTTTTGCTCCAAGGGCACTCTTGCCCAGCAGTGCACCTGCCCCCTTCAGACCGCCGCGAACAATACCACCGCCAACCGCCATCGATGCTGCTGACTCGACAACCTGAGAAGTCAGAACCTTATAGGGATCAAGTTCGAGACTCTTTGCTGCGGCGTCCTGCCTCGCGTCCATGTTGGCGATTAACTCAATGTCCTCATGGTCCGCGCGTTCCCCTCGCCTACCAGCCTCCGCAATGCGTTGGGATGCGTTCTCATAGAGGGTGGACTCTGCAATAGTACCCCCAAGAGCGTTGACCGCCCCCTTTATAAGTCGTCCCGGATAGCTACCCGTCTCTCGTGATGCCAGGTCTACTGCCGGAATCACCTTGGCACGCCGCTCCCAGTCTGTCGTCAATGCCTGTCTCTGGTAGACATCACGGTATCCGTCGACCGACTCTGAATACTCAAGCTGATCCATCGCGGATTTATTTTCGCGAAACTCCTGCATCTGCTTAATGACCAAGGGATGTAACCCTAACTCTTCCTCGCCTCCGTAAAGAGTCGCATTGCGAAGCAGAGAATGCCGAGGATGGCTCGGGTCTTGAAATGCTCTCAGGTCCCTCAGAGCATCCAGTCGGCTCGCGAGGTCTTCTTTGTCTTTTGCTGTGTCGACAAAGGCAAGCGTTTCCGGAGTCTTGGCGTAGGCCGTGTAATCCGAAGCCCTATCCGGTATTTGGGATAGTAGGTCCTTCGTATTCTCCTTGATCTTTCTGGGACTGTAGCCAAATAGGGTTGATGCAACCAACTGCTTTGCATTTTTGGCATCCCAGGATTCGTGCTTGCGATATGCGTCGAGTGCCGCCGCATTTTCCTCCTCGCCATAGAGCGGGTTGAAGTCTTTGAGCAACCCACCATGCTTCTTGTACTGCTCTATGATTTCTTCTTTTGCTGCGCGAATTGCGTCAGCACTAATTTCCCCGTGGTCAGCGTCTTCAACTCGGTCATCCATCCACTGACGAAGATGATTAATAGCATCTGACATTACATCGCCCTTTCGGCGGCATTGCCTAAGTCGGCAGAAAACAGACTAACGAGTGAACGTACTTAGAATGGGTCATCCATCCGTCATGGAGTGCCCGCCCTTGCTTGCTTTGCTTGCTGGTATGCCGGGCTCAAAGGACTGATCGCCAAGTTGCTAACCCCACCGAGCAAACCACCTTGGTCCTGGCCACCCCCAGAATCAGAGCCGCTGAGCGAAGGGCCTGTATGGTCGACGCGCGAGCTGGCAAGGTCGGAATTCTTGGGTGGCCCTTCAGTGGAAGCTGATGTGGGAGACACCTGAATCGGCATCGGCGGCAGCGCCTTGACCCCTATACCGCCGCCGAGAGGGTGCACAATAGCTGTCCCACCATTATTTAGTGGCACCTCTACGTAGCTTTTACGCAACTGCTCTTCTGTTGAAGGCTGGGGAGCAGGCGCATCAGCCAATTTTCGACTCGCGGACTGTACCACCTTGTGAATTTCCTCAAGCATATGCTCGGGAATTATCGGTCGTGGTCGCTGCCCTGAGATAAGCAATGCCCGGCTCGGACTAACCGGAGGCCCGCTTCGGGAATGCCCACCATCTTCTGAAAACTTAGCGACGATATTTCCCAGTGCATCCATAATCGGCTTCACTGCTTCCGACTTTTGGTAGGCTTCGGGCGTTCTCCTCAGAGCATCGATGGCGTATTGCGCTGAATCCACTGCGTCGTGATATTTATTCGGTATTTGGCGGATCGCTGTCGTTCGCCCTCCAACCGAGAAGAGTTTAGCGCCAGTAATCGATCTCTCCTCGGAGACTCCCAGTTGATTCATCAAGCTGCTGAAATCTTTCTCCAAATGATTCCCCCAATAGGCGAGCACCATCTCCGCAGCAATATCGCGATCGCCTGTTTCTGATGCAACCTTCATAATTGCTTCTGGAGACACTTCGCCCTGCGAGCCTTCTTCCAGACGATTACGGAGAATTTCTGCCTGTTTTTGGTAGACCCCGATGTCGTCGAGCAACTCCTCTCGCCGGTCTTTATCGGCGTTCGGTAGTTCCTTCCTAAGAACCTCTATCTTTTGGTTAATCTCATTCAGCTCACCATGGCCTTTTATAGCGTCGGCTGTGGCGATTTTTTGCACTCTAGCACTGAAGCCCGTTCTACGAATCCTGTCGGTCTCTTGCCTGATGGCTGTGTTTTTTATCCGATCCTGTTCTTTTTTCTGCTCAAGTTCTTCGCCACGTTGTTCAAGTTGATCCCTTTGCAAGCTAAGCTGCGCGGCGTTTTGAGCTGCATTTTGCTGCCTATCCAGTCTAAGCCGCTCGTCGGTGATCCGGTCCCGATCTAGCTTATACTCAACCTGCTGAGCATACCGCTCATCAGCCACAGCATCACGAGCCCGGCTGTATGCACGCTCCTCGTCCCGCTCCTTGCGAGCACGGTCCAGCTCCATCATGTCCAGTGCAGGCTGGACATAACGAGCGAGATTCCGCAACGGGTCCTGCGCCTCAGACTGCCTCATCTGTACGAGGGACCGGAGTACCGAATCCTGTAACTGGTTAAGTCTGCTCATGAGTCTTCCTGTTAGCCTGTCGCAATGTCTTTTGCAAGGTCCTGGCTGATCGCCAACCGTTCTCCCGTACTCAGGATGTTACGCAGCGGGACACCCGCGAGTTGCTGCTGGAGAGCCAGTGCCTGGTCCTGTTCTCGCTGACCGATCTGCGCTTGTCGAAGCATAGCTGCGAGCACGTTCTGGTCAGCCCGCTCCTGGGCGGCAGTTACTGCGTCATATCTCTGAGCCGCATCTCTGGCCAGGGAGTCTGCCAAGGACTCCGCCAGTCGCCTCTGGGTCGCAGCGCCTGCCGTCGTGCCTGCCAGGCCACTGCGCTGCATCCTTGCCCTGTCGGCAGCACCTGCCCTGGCAAACTGCTCCCTGATCTGCTTGGAAGTTACATCCTTGCGGCCCATGATTCGATCGACGATTGCCTGCCCCCGACGTTTCGTCTCGTCCGTCATCGTTGCGAACTCAGACTTACGCTTCGCAGACAGCCCCTGCCACTCCTTGGACAGGGCGTTCATTGCATCCTTGTACTCTTTGCTACTGGCCCCGCTTTGCTTAAAGGCCGTCTGCGCTGCCTCAGCCTTTCGCTGCAGAACCTGAGCCAGCTCTGGGTCCGTCTCCTTCAGACGTGCAGCATCCGTCATGATTTCCTGTGTGAACCGCTCCGAATCAGATGGGAGTTCCTCTCCTCGTGCGATAGCATCCTGCTCTCGCTGATATCTCTGGAATGCTCGGTCCAGCTCTTCCATTGCCGGGTCGAGAGCCTGCACGTCCTCCCGAAAAGTATTGCCGGATTTCGTGCCACTCAGGATGAGCTGGTTGATGATATTGCCAACGCCCTGACCGTCTCCAAGGGTGGCCTGATAAGACGAAAGCCGATCCGATATTGGTGCGAATATTCCCTGTGCGTTCGCAAGGGCATTAATCAGGTAGTCTGGACCAGTCGCCTGGATAGAGGCCAACAGGTCCCTGTCTTGCAAAATGTTAATGGCATCGCCAAAGGGAGATGCACCCGTTGGGGTGGGGATTTCTTCCCTAGGTGCTCCACCCGGACTGGTCGCTGGGCCAACACCACTCCCAAGAACGGAGCCTCTCCGGGTCGGAAGGGGTTCCCCATATCGTAGCGAATCTTGAGGTGTCCACTCTTGTCCAGTGACTGCCCCGAATGTCTGCATGATCGGGTCAGTGAATGAAGCATGTTGCCGGGGACCCCTGTAGTCTGTTGCTCCACCGTAATTCAGGATGTCGCCCAAAGAGCTAAAAGAGACTTGACCACCAGCAGGGTTGTTGACGGTCTTGGGTGATGCCCCAGTAGTTTGGCCTCCCCAATAGCTTCCAACACCTTTGCTCAAGCGACTCGCCCAATCCGTTGTTGCTGACTGAGTCATTATGCTGTGTCTCCTTTTGCGCCGATAAGACTGGCCAAGACTCGGCCTGCCTGCTTGGTCGGGTTCTGCATTCCGGGACGGTAGATGCCGGGGTCTGTTTTACGCTTGTACGCTCGCCTCATTAAGTCTTGCCGCTGCTTCATGATCTCTTCTTCGATCTTCCGCTTATCCCGGTCGCCGTAATACTGCAGTAAATCAAAGCCCAGTTGGCCCGCACCGAGAGCTAAGCCAATAGGACCCATCGTCGCGCCGCCTGCCGCTGAAGTCAGCAGTCCTGACAGTAGACTATTTGTGAGGTCGGCACTCGGGGCCGGTTGAGCCATACCCATATTCATGTCAGGCATTCCGGGCATTCCAGTAGCTGCGCCCCAGCCCGCTAACGCACGATCCGCCATATCAAAACTCCCTTATTTGACCGCTGAGTATTTATTGTGAGCTGCCTGAGCAGCCTGCTATTTTGCCTGAGCTGCGAGCTGAGCCCTCTCGTGCCGAATAATTTCGGACCTTACCATAACCTTAATTGCCGTCTCGACAAACGCCTCTTTGGTTACGGGATTGGCGACGATATTGCCACCTTCGTCCGTCACCGTTTCCTGCCATCCCTTTTTCTGAACTACTGTTCACTCATGATTTCTTCTACGGATGGGGTCGCCTCACCAGACAGGGGCTCTAGGGGTTCTGGCTTGTCGAACTTGTTCATTACCACGGCAGCAGCATCTTTCCGCGCTGCAGCCACATACCGCTTCTGCTGATAGCGGACAATCCGATCCAGAACGTAAGTTTTGATCTGCATATACGCATACTGTGCTTGCGACAGGTGATTGGGCACCTCCTGCCCATCCACTGTTTCTGTCTCCGTCCAGCCCGTAGCCAATGCAAACAACCCCAGGGCTTCGCTTAACTCGTCCGCTGTTAGCGGCGACTCAAATTCATGTTTCATTTTAAGGCTCCGTCGTCGCGTAGGTCCACGACTGATCTGTGGTCGACGAGAGATCTAAATACCACCATTTCTCTGCCCCGCCGTCATTGAATTGAACTACCAGCTTATCGTTACGCAAATAAATCCTACCTTGGCTGTCCTGCTCTGGACTGGACGGCCCATTCGCGGTGGTATCCTCGTTTATCAAGATGCTGCCATTGGTATCAATCAGAAGGTTTTCTCCCTGGCCAATGTGTACCTGCTCTTCAGGCTGGTCCTCGCCAAAGCCCGAGTACGCCGCAAAGTAATTCCGGTCGCCTGTCGTCCCGTTACCACTCCATTGCCAGATAGCCCACTGCTTCGTTGCCAAAGCCGCGCTACTGTTCCCAATTGAGCAGCTTTTCATTTGCCTAATTGTTCCAGACCCAGGTGCCGAACACACAAAAACCGCTGCCGCCAGCTCGTCAATAGTGCCACCCGTGCTGGAGTCTTGTGCAAAAAACTGACCTCCGACCAAGCTCTTATTCCCAGGGTTTTCTTCGTCGCCAAGAGTGAGACTGTTCGAGCCTGTCTTTTTTGCGGTCAGAAAAATGCCAAACGACTGACCATCGTAATCACCCGTGGGTGCTGCGGTGCATAGCAACACGCAGCCTGCCTGGGTAATGTTCGTTGTTCCCGTAAACATCTTATCCAGGCCAAAGCCATATTCGCTTGCGGTCTGTGGTGGCGAAAATAGGGTCAAGTCGCCCCGCACTTGCGCAGGGCCAGTCGTGACGGAAGGGTCTGTAAGAATACCGACACGATCGTTTCCAGCGGACGTTGAAATTGCATGTTCATTTGAATCTGTTTCCACTCGGAAATCTACGTCTGCCCCGGTGTCATTGATCGTCACAGCACCATCGAGATTCGCTCCGGCAAACGTCGGACTGGCACCCGTATGAATGTCCTGCGGCCCTGACAGTTCGATACTGCCAGTTCCGTTGGACACCGTGATCTGGTTTGCCGTTCCAGTTAGCGTTGCTTTAGTCAGCGTGCTGCCGTTTCCGATCAGCAGTTCACCGTTCGCGTAACTCGTCTGGCCCGTGCCACCATTCGCCACCGCAATCGCGGTTGCATTCCACGTTCCGGTCGTCAGCGTTCCCACAGCCGTCAGGTTGGTCAAACTGTCGATCGCCACTTCCAGCGTCATCTCCGTCGTCGCGTCAATCGCATCGATGTTCGACAGTGTCGCGGTGCCACCACTGTCAGTAACAATATTCGTCCCGTTGATTGAAATTCCTTTGTTGGCCGCGAAGTTCAGACCGCCATCGTCAATATCGACAATGTCTGCCCCATCGACGTGGAACCGGACCAGCCCGGCGTTTGCACCCGTATCCGCCGTGTCCGTCGACACCAGCAAATGGTTCAGCGTCTGGGCGCCCGAGTCGTACACCGCTTGGATATGTGCTTCCTCTGCATCTGCCGACCCAATCCGCAGTTCCGGATTCCCATCGTTCACCGCCTCATACATCGTAACGTCACCCGTCACGACAGTGCCGCCGTCTGCGTCTAGCGTTATATTCCCGTTGGAGCAGATATCAATACTACCTGCGGTTGCGTTCAGCTTGATCGCGTCACTGCCAGTGCCAGCAGCCTGAATAATAATCGAGGAATCGTTACCCCCAACCTGCTCAATGGTCAGGTCTTCACCAGCCTCACTTGATGTGAGGGTAATACTTGACGAGTCGGTCAAGTCCATGTCCATCGCATTAGCGTTGATGTCCAGCGTGCCCGTTGTGGTGCTTATGTCGATTCCGGTAAACGAACTCAGCTCAAGATCATCGTTGGTCGCGTCAAGCGAGATTCCAATCGCGGCAATGTCCACCGCTCCGTCTGCGTTAATGTTGATGTCTGCTTCCGAACCACCAGCATCTACAGTCTCCAAGGTAAGCGCACCATGCTCTCCGATCGTAAACGTAGCAGTGTCTCCAGAGTCGGCCATGGTGATGGTACTACCAGTGACGTTCGTCGCACCGGCTGACAGGATTGGCACTAGGCACGTTCCGGTGTTTGGGTTGTATCGCAGGGCACCAGTGTCGTCGTGTATGGCACCTGTTGCCTCATTGTGGAAAAGAACGGGAAAGTTTGTGTCGGCGTCTGAGTCTGTAACGGTTACCTTTGTCGCAGTCGCCGCAGTAGTTGCAGTCGCCGCGTTTCCAGTTGTATCTTGATCGAGAGTAGCCACTCTCTCCTTGGCGATTGTACCAGTGGAAATGTTACTACCGTTTAGACTATTCAGGCTTGCCCCGCTGCCAGCAAAGCCTGCCGCTGCCGTCACAAGACCCGCAGCATTGATGGTCAGGGCGGTCACTAGGTCGTTAACGCTCTCTCCTGAATCCCCCGCCGGTGCGGTCTGAAAGATTATGCTGCCGCCTAACTCATCGCCGGTGCCTTGGCCTGCAGATATGGTCAAAGAGTTGCCTGTCTGATTTGCTCCCGAAGAGGCAACAGTCGCAATGGCACTACTAACCGTCACATCGCTAAATGTAACGCCGTCGTCCATACCCAAGCCGATCGACGTCCGCAGTGTGTCGCCGCTCTCAGCCACCGGATCACCAGAGTCGCCGCCAACAATCATCTCGCCGTTAGCCAGTACACCCATCGCGGTGATTGCTCCAGTGCCGCTACCAAGGAGCACGCCTCCATCCGTCAGGCTAGTCGCTCCCGTTCCCCCATTGGCTACCCCAACTGTACCCAACCCAAGGCTAATAGTACCCATTGTGGTTATCGTAACTGGGTCAGTGCCACCACCCAGTTCGATTCCATCACTTACATTGACCGCCACTGATGTGACTGTGCCTGTGCCCGAAACATCCTGCCACTTCGGCTCCTTGGCCATATTAAGAGTGAGCACCTGACCAGCGGTCGCACCCTCTGTGTTAAGGTCAATCTTGCCGATGCGGTCTCCTGACGTTTGGACAGACAGCGTGCCACCCGTAATCCACAGGTCCGGGGTGTTAATCAGGTGATCCAGCAGGCGGCGAATCGGGGGCGTGGTGCCGCCCGGGACCTGTCCAATCTGAGTCAAGCCAGCCATTAGTGCGCCTTCTCGAATGTGCGACTTGTTGTACGCAATGTCGCCGTCAGTCTTTCGATAGCCCACGTTTCACCAAGAGTCGCATTAGACAGCTTGATGAATATCGCGGCTCCCGAAGTCCTCCTGCGGTCCCAAGTGTTCCTTCCACTTGTGAATGTTCCACCACCAATGCTTGCCGCAGATGACGCCTCTTCTGCCGAATCTCCGGGGTGAATGCTGTATGTCACATTGGATGAACCCGCACCCAGCACGCTTGTAAGGCCAGTCATCACCAAAGGAATTGCCTCACCCTTAATCGGGCCAATCATCACATGCGAGGATATTGCCGTCCCGTCATCACTAGGACCATCGTAATCCAAATTGCGAATGAACCCGTCTGGGCAACCCATGAGAATTGTTCTGTCATCAGGCTTGTCCCCGTCAAACGCATGGATGACTGCTGGACTGTGGCTTGTATTTGCAAACTTCCACGGGAAGAAGCCCTGCGTCCTTGTGTCGTAGAAGTAATGCTGGTCGTCCGATCCACCTTCCACTGATGTCAGGAAAATCAGGAAGCCCTGAAGCCTGTCGTCCCACGCCATGGTGATAATGGTCGAGTCTAAGGGCAACGACGCCAGGCGTTCGTCGATTGTAGTCTGTGAAATTCTTTCTGGCACGGCATTCGGGGATGCCATCCTGTAGAGACCACCCCTAGAGCCAATGAACCAAAGGCTGCGATCCGGATGAAACGCATATGGTCTGCCAAACGCCATTCCCGTCACATCGCTGATGACATCAAATCTGCCACCCGCTGCAGGGTTTCCGCTCAGGACCGCAATCGTGTGATCCATTCCAAACAAAAGAATGTCATTGGTCCATGGCACCAAGGCATTCACAATGTCTGGAGTCCTGCCCGCTGGACTCGTGCTACTGCTGACCGTAATTGTACTACCGGCAACTGCCGAGTCCTCAAAACCCTCGCTATAGTCGAAGTTGTTAGGGTTATCGATCTTGGACATGAACCATGCCTGTGGCTCTGTCTCTAAGCCCGACAGGACAATCCTGCCGCCCCACGATGCGATCAATCGACAAAAGTCACCGGAAGTCGACTTGGGAATGGGGTTCTCACTACCCACCTCTGCTTCCCAGTCCTTCATCTCACCGCTTTCGGTGTCGTAATACCGGGCAGTTCCCTTATCGGCAAAGTAGACATTGGGATAACCAATGGCTGAAAACAGCTGCGGCCTGACTGTAGACAGCAGTGGCCCAGTCTCCTGCCCTGCCACCTCACTGATAACGCCAGATGAATCAATTGTCTTGACCAGACCACCCGCAACCGCAATCAGACGAACGTCTCTTGGCCTGTTGATATCGGCAACATCCTGACCGATCGTGTTTACATCCAGAGAGAAGTCCTGGTCTGTATCATCGGCGTTGTATGCCCAGTTGTACGTCAGATCGTCGCTGTTTAGGTCATCCGTTTCTATTTCGACAGAAACAAACTCGTTGTCACCGGGGATGTTGGCGGGTGTTGTATTTCTTGATAACTGATAGTTCTTTTTGCGTGCTGACGCTTCAATCCGGTCCCACTGAACCGTCGCAGTCAGGCTCTGGTTCTGTGAGGGCTGTGATCGGTGAACTAAATCAGTGTCCACTGTCGTTAAGGCGGGTTTTGTCCCCACATCGTAGGCGGCAAGGGAGTACACGGTCGAACTGTTGCCGTCATCACCAACGCCCATAGGGTTCCGACCGACCATTGCCAGATGCCCGGATGCCGCGTCATAAGCAAGCGATCGAGCAGGGCAGATGTTTTTAGGGATGATGAGACTATCCGTATCCGCCCAAGAACTAATATGCGTACTGTTGGTTACGGTAATGTCATTGCCGTCCACGGATGACACGATGGCTTCCTCCTGCCTGCTACTGTTATACAGCTTCGCGTTAAAGTGAACCCATGCGGGGATCGTGTCTGCAACCACCGTTACTGTACTTCCGCTCGGGTCGCCATTTATTTGCAGACTCACCTTCGTGTCGTCCTTCTTGATAAGGACATTACGACCAGCAAGCGTATTGCCTGACGACACTGTTTCAGATGGATCGATCCCATTGACTACTGGATTTTTGTTTGCTGTGGCGTCGGCACGCGGCCTTGGCTTAATCGAGTAGATATGGTTTTCATACAGTCGCTCTTCGCTAGATGAATCTTTATTCAGTCGCTGAACTGAAGCAAAGATTGCGTCACCACCCTCAACCATGTCGTAGAGGGAATAGGAATGATTTGCCAGTTGATCCCCTTCTACGCCAGCCAGTGAATCAATGGTACTGTTGAACTTCAGATGGAGCCCGGCCTGAACGGCTGCGTCTCCCCCTGTATGTTTCACTACAACTTCGCCCGCCGAAATCGTGGCAGCAGAATTCAGGGTGACCTCTGTGTAATCAGTGTTTATTGAATCGACTACATGCGAACTGAGACCAACATTGATTGTGTCGCCGTTGGCCACCCATTCCGGAAACTGATATTTCGTAGAGGCCGTAACTGTGGTGCTGTCGGTGACAGCATCAATCTGAGTTGTAACACCCGTAGTCGACCTGACATTCAGGCCGGTTGTTGGATCGATTGAGTTGATGAGCAGCCTTCTTGTCGTGGAACTGCCTGTGTCGTCAACGTCACTCGCCAGCCAGCTCACTGCCCCATCGGCAATGACCAATCCATTGATCCTGTGCTTTCGGTTGTTGTCGCCAAGCACCTGGCTTGCTGTAACAATAAGTGACCCAACCGCACTCTGGTTGTTAGGAGACGCCAAGACTTTTGGCTGATTCTGAGCAGCCAGACCACTCCCCGTATTGAACGAGCCCTCAGTGCTCTTGCCAGAACTTGTATTGAACCGGAACAGGGCAGACTTACTGGAGTATGCCGACAGGTCGGCACTGTCAATGTCACCATTAACAAGCACGAAGAGGCTCGCACCTGTTGCCCTGATCCCCGCGACCGCCACGTCTGACCCAAGGGCGGTTGTCGTATATTTAATGTTGATCCGATCTGCCAGGTAA
>CEUO01094894.1_pt1 | contig 22093 bp, 16 predicted proteins | sample 531391 | NCBI WGS metagenome assembly CEUO01 (sample SAMEA2622799, study PRJEB7988) | marine metagenome | isolation source: saline water (ENVO:00002010), including
AGTGGTACCAAGAGGTGAAACCGATCCGTCGATCCGGCTTTAGCTTTGGCTATACAGCCCTCGCTCAATTTTTTATTTTACACTTCCCGTATTATATTCCCCATATGGATATTCCCCTTCGGAACCGTGCCGTGTCCTTTGGCCTCAGCTGTCTGTCCCGTGGTGTCCCTCGTAATCCTGCGTGGGGTCCGGTCTTGGGTGAGGCCAACTGGGTGGGTAAGGACGGTACGTTTGAGGCGGCTACGGTATTGGATACGTTGCGTGAGATGGAGTCTCAGCGGGTTAGGCGGAGGTTGGTTACGGAGGCTCGTAGGGGTGATGTAGACATTGAGGACTTGATAGGGGGAGGTTCATTTGCCTAACAGGGGTAGTAAGCCATCTGAGCATTGCACTGAGAAGCAGCTTCAGTGTATTACGCTGATGATTTTGTGGCGTTACGACACGCACCGTGGCATGAGTGAGTTGGCTGATACGTTGGGTGTGGCTCGTCAGACGCTTTACAAGTGGAAGGCCCGGGACTACTTTAAGGAGGAGTATGACCGTCAGTTACGGATGTACAAGGAGAATTTCGAGGACATCCGGTTAGCTGACCGCAAGGAGCGTGTGAAGGCATTGAGCTTACTATTCGAGCAGGTACCTTCTCACCGTACGGAGTTAAAGCTGAAGATCCTCAAGGAGATCCGCACGGAGGTAGGTGACGATCATCCTATGACGCTTCAGGTGCAGGGCGGTGTAACCCATTCTGTTCAGGGTGAGATAGCTCACACGGCATCGGGTCCGAACCTGCCGCCACGGGCGTCTAACTATGACGAGTGGCTCTCTCAGAACAAGCAGATGATTGAGGCGGAGGCGGTAGAGGTTACAGACACCCCGCTGGCGGAAAGTACGTCCTCGTAGATGAACAGTCCTCAGTCCCGCGACCTTATCGTGCAGCAGCTACTGCAAGCTCTAATGGCCCAGCGTATGGGCAATCTATCTACTCCTACCTACCATCAGCTTACTCAGATGGGCGCTCCCGACCTACCGGCCCGTGCCGGGCGGTCTCTTCAGGGTCTTGCGGGTAGTATTAGGCCTGAGACCGGTGGTCGTAACGATTTAGACCGTATGGCGGCTTTGCCGGGGCAGCTTGCGTCTAACACGATGGACTTTTGGGGTAGCCTCGCTCAGTTGCGAGAGCCTCAGATAAGTGCTATCACGGATTCGGTTACACGCGGGCTTATGGAGAACTTGCAGCCCGCTTCGGTAGCGTCACCCTTTACTAACTTTCCTTTCAACACGGTCGGAGCGCAGCGCCTTGCGGACTTTATCGGCAGGCGGGCCAGTGAGTCGGATGCTCCCCTTGACCTTGCGGAGACGCTGCAACTTGGCGATGTCTTGCCGGGCCTTGGTGCTGGCATGGGTATCTTGGGCCGCAAGAGCCTTGACGACCTCATGTCAGACGCTTCCCTCCGCTTAGATCCCCAGTTGATGGGTCCATTGCTCACCGGCAGTCGTATTTCGCAACGCTATCCCACCGGGCGAGCCGCCACAGAGAACCCACTGACGGACTTACTAACCGTCGATCTGGAAGCGGTACGCAATGCCCCTGTAACCAGCGAGGGGCCACTCGAGCCTCGCTTGGCTGGCGAAATGGCTAAATATCGCACCGTAGGTACTAATCTCGACTTTGGCAACATAGAAGAGATATTCGAGGACTTTAAGAACTATTCTACGGAAAACTTGATGCACCTATATCACAAGATGCCCCCTGAAATGCGAGAAAGGGCCGTTTTGTGGTATGACGGGGCCAATAACTTGGCAAATGTGTTTAGCGAGGCGTATGAAATACCCGTTGAAGCATCTGCGGCGGTTTTAGCGGCCCTTTCGCCCCAGATGGATTGGTTTAAGAATGTAGCCCTTGCAGAGCGGGTAATAGACACGGCACTCAAGCACAGCCACATGCCGTTCACGGACGACATGTATCGCATGGCCGAAGACATCTTTATCAACGATCCGAAGAAGAGTGCTAAGTCAAAGAAAGAAAATAGGTGGATTATGGACTATATCCGGGGCAAGTCTCTGGACGATTTGTCTGTACCACCCACAGATTTGCACAAAGGGGTCAATCACAACCGTATACGCGGTATGTGGCTGCGGATGATGGACGAGGTATACCGACCCGACAAAAGTTACCGATATGTGTCTCCAGAGGGCAGTTTTCTCCACGTAAGCCCCAACAAGCTGGGTTGGGGGTCCAATGACGACATCGGCAAGGCCATTGCCGTGCTTTTTGACCCTTCGATAGAGAATATTAGCGCCCAAATGGGCAAATATCATAAAGTTCGTAACTTTTACAACAATATCGTTGATCCCAACGCTAAAATACCGACAATGCAGGGCGATGTAACCATCGACACCCATGCAGTAGGCGCAGCGCAGTTCATGCCGTACTCGGCGTCGAGTGCAGAGGTCAAATCCAATCTTCAAGGTCCGCCGACGAGCGGACCAGCGGGTATTAAGGGCGCTTATCCCGTAAATGCAGAGATGTACCGCATTGTGGCGGATAATTTGGGCTTACCGCCAAGGATGCTGCAATCGGTTACATGGGAGCAGATAAAGAGCCTATTTTCGCCCGAAATAAAGCGTAAATACGAGGGTAAGCAGGCTGTGTCGTCGTTTTCTAACGAGGTAAACGCCTTGCAGGACTCTCGTAGGCGCGGAGACATATCCAACGAAGAGTACTATGCAAAGATGGAAGACCTATTCGGTGGCTACGACGAGCCGGAATGGGTGAATTATGGCCCAAGGGGTGAGCCTCTGAGGCAGAACATGCCGATCAACCCCCGGCATATACAGACCAACATATCAAAGCCCCAGCGTGAGATAGACAAGCTGCGCGAGGCCCGCGAGGCCATTACTCCAGAGGAAGATGCTGCCAACCTTCTCAGGTGGGCGGGTGGTGATATGGGCAATGTCCGAGAGATGTACCACGGATCGGGCAAGGCATTTAAGGGATTTAGTAGGAGCAAGTCGCCCGGTGAGCTTGGCATTCATATGGGACAAGGGCCGTTGGCTGCCAATGATCGCTTGGCTGATATGTGGTTGCCGGGCGCTAAAACTTCGCCGCAGCACGGAGCGTGGGATATAGCAGGTCAGCGGGTAGAGCCATATGGAGAGAAAAACATCACGCCTAATGTCGGTAAATACCTTGTACGTGCCGAGAATCCGCTCGTACTCGATGTTGACGTTGGGGATTGGACGAACCATATAAACGTCAAGACGGCTCTAACCAACGCCTATGGCGAGGGCAAGCTAAAAACGCCACCGCCTGCACTGGAGGTCGAAGGATATGGGCACAATGTTCCCAAAGACATAAAGGAGCGTGATGCCGACACCTTGCGAGAGTACCTCAAGTCGGAGGGTTACGACAGCATAGAGTACCCAAACCAGAGCGAAGGGTTGCGCTTTGAGGTGATTAATATTGCCGATTTAAAGCACGGGGGGGCCGACCTGTTCCCAGAGCATAAGCGTCTCTTGGGAGACAGAAAACTGGACGAGACCAAGCAGGCGGCCCTTATAGACCGGGAAACGGGCAATATTCAATACTTTTCTTCTTTGAGAGACGCGGAAGAAGTGATGGCGAACTTGGAGCTACGAAAGACCAGTAAACACTATGACCGCTCCATGATCATTTTTGACGATTCTGCGATAAAGTCGCCTCAAAACGTCGGCACATGGAGGCGCGGAGTGAAAGATGTTATGAAAGCTCTGGCGCTGGCTGGCGGTACGGGCGCAGCGGTTACCAGTGGAGAGCGCAGTGATTAACCCAGAATCGACGTGGACGCCACAGGCCGGGCCACAGGAGGCTGCAATACGTACGGCGGGGTTCGTGGACGAGTTGTTCTTTGGCGGGGCGAGAGGCGGTGGTAAGTCGGATTTTCTTCTCGGAGATTACGCCTCGGATGTCAATGAATATGGTACGGCATGGCGCGGCATCCTGTTCCGCAAGAACTTCCCAGACCTCGAAGAGATCGAGATGCGGTCCAAGGAGCTATTCTATGGGATGTTTCCCGGCGCAGAGTACCGGGTAGGCACCAAGACTTGGCATTTCCCCAATGGTGCCTTCTTGCGGTTACGCCACATGGAGTCTGAGGTGGATGCCGACAAGTATATCGGCCACCAGTACACTTGGATCGGGTTCGATGAGCTTCCTACATGGAGCAACCTGAAGCATTACCACATGATGAAGGCTTGCTTGAGAAGTGCGGCCAACGTCCCGGTAAAGCGTATCCGCAGCACCGGCAACCCCGGTGGTATCGGACATCAAGCGGTTAAGAAGTACTTCAGCATTGAGGGGGAGGGCAAAAAGGGCCACAAGGTCATTGTGGACGACATCTCCGACATGACGAGGATGTTTATACCCTCCCGTGTAACCGACAACAAGATCCTTGTAACCAACGACCCCGGTTACGAGGGCCGGTTACGCTCGCAGGCACATGGTGACGAGCAACTGGTAAAAGCATGGCTCGATGGCGATTGGGACGCCTTTGTGGGCCAGTACTTTGGAATGTGGGACGATAAGGAGCTTCACATTGAGCCATTTGAGATTCCCGTCGATTGGCCGATCTACGGGGGGCTGGATTACGGCGAAGCGAGTCCTACGAGTTTCGGGCTTTATACTTGCGACTTCGATGATCGCCTTATACGGATTGCTGAGTATTATCAAGCGGATGCGACGGCAACGGAACACGCAAGAGGAGTTCGTGACCTTATAGACACCTGCCCCTTCACCCAAGGCCGGTTACCAGAGGCGGTCTTCAGTGATCCGTCGATGTGGGTTACACGAAGGCTGTCGGAGGCCTACTCGCGTGCGCCAGCCGATTTCTTCATGGATGAAAACCTGTATCTCATTAAGGCTAATAACGATAGGGTCGCTGGGTGGCGTGTCTGCAAGGATTTGCTTTACAGAAAAAATTTCTACATATTTGCAGGAGGGTGGAACGAGAACTTCTCGCGCACTGTACCGCAGTTGCCGAGGTCTGGTAACAATGCGGAGGACTTGGACACCCGTGCCGAAGATCACGCTGCCGACGAATGGCGCTATGTGGCTCTCCACGCATGGAAGCCCTACGAGAAGCCTGAAAAGCCTGAGATCATAGACTTTCAAGGCGAAACGGTCCTCAAGGGTCTTCGAGACCAGTTTAAGGCAAGCCAATACATATGAATGCCCGAGACACCTCATACTGGCATAGACAGATAGAAGCGTGTAAGAAGTACTACGAGCCTAAGCACCGTATGTGGCGGCGACTGCTCAAGGCCTATGCGCTTGAGTTCAAAGACCTACAGTTGGGCAAGGTAAAGCCACGCAAGGTCTCTCGCTTCTACCCGCTGACGCGCCAGATCATGGCCTCGGTTACATTCAAGTATCCCGAAGTCTTCTTCAACGTAGAAGACAGCAACATGGAGTTCGCGGCGGAGATTTATCAGCGGACGGCTAATAGCTCGTTTGATCTGATGAATGTCATGCCCGAAGTGCGTCAACAGACCTTTGACGCCCTCTATTGCTATGTGGGGTGGCTCAAGATGGGTCACAACCCGGCGGGTGACGATAATATCACTCCATACATCGCCAATGACGCGATGGAGGATGATATGCCGTTTGTACGGCGCATATCGCCCTTTAATATCTTTGTAGACCCCAACTGCCCACCCCAGAGCCTTGCCTACGCCGAATACGTCATAGAGAAGATGATGGTACCGGTGGAGTTCGTTAAAAACGACCCCCGGTTTGATAACCGCAGTAATATTACTCCTGTTAGCATGACGGATGGCGAAGAGGAGATGCTGTCTGACATGGTCGGGTCGCCTCTCGGTGACAACGACGAGCTTGAGGCGTTGCGAGAGTCGGTAGAAAACCGGCGTATGACCATCCTGTATGAGATACATGACCGCACACACCGTATGCGGCATACTTTTGTACAGGGGATCAATAATCCCATAGAGTCGATACCGCATCCCTTCTTGGACGGCGAGACCGAGACAGCAGGTACGGACCCGGAGACGGGTAGGCCACTGCTCACCGGCAACTTCTCGCCCACGGGTGGTTACATAGTCAAGGGCGGGTTTCCCTACATACCCCTCCGCATGGATATGCCGGGCGAATCATTCTATGGTCTGCCGCCTATGGCTTACGTAGAAGACTCGCAGTTGGTCATTACGGAGTCGGTGTCGCGGAGGGTAGATCACGTTAAGCGTGGTGCCCGCATTATCTTGGGACGCAGGCAGGAGCGTGAGCGGAACGAAGGCCTTGAGGACCGCATACGCGAGGGCGAGGACGGCGTTATCGCATGGGTCGAAGATCCCAATAGCGCCTTCCGTGGTATGCCGATGGACTCTGTTCCGCAAGACCAGCTTGGCCTTGAGTCCGACATGAGGAACTACGAAGAGCAAATTTTGCAGGTGTCGCAGATGGCTCTTGGTGGTGGCCCGGCAAGGACGGCTACGGAGTCGTCGCTGATTGCTGGCTTCGGTCAGTTGAACCGCGAGTGGATGCAGTCGGCCATTGCGGAGGTGTTTAAGACTATAGCACACAACACCTTACGCATAATGGCTGACGAGAGATACACCCCCGAAAACTTCTTGATTAACATGGGCCGCGACGAAAACGACCCGGTGTTGCAGGCGGTTACAGCCGACTTGTTCAAGGCAAGGTTCAAAATACACGTTGTTCCGGGGTCGATGCAGCCGCTCACGGAGCAGTTGGAGCGCGAAGAGACGCTGGCGCTGGTGAACTACCTTATACAGTTGCCGGAAGTGAACCGCGAAGAGGTCATACGGATGATCCTCCGCAGCTTCAGGGTGCCGAACCAAGAGAAGGTCATGGGTGCGGCAGTCAATGAGGAGGCGATACGGGCCGCGCAGCTTGAGAACCAGACCATGATTGCTTCGGTCATGCTCGGCGGACCACAGGTGGCACAGGTTCTCCCGAACCAAAACCACCGGCTACACCTCCAAGCACATCCATCAGTACAAGAAGATGCGTCGTTCCAGCAGCTACCGCAGCCACTACAGCAGCAGGTCATACAGATGGTGCAGCAACATATGCAAATGCACCAGCAGGCATTGCAGCAGCAGGCTACTGGAGGCGGTAAGGCGGTGCCGTCGATGGATGACGCAGCCCCCAGCGGCAACGGCAACCCGGCAATGGACATGGCGTCGGGCACTATTAACAAGGTCCGCTCTGATGCCCAGAAAATCTCTCAGAGCAGTGCTGTAACCAACCCGGATCAGAACTGATGCCTGCGACCGATAAGCCAGCACCGGCGAAGATCATATTGTCGTACAAGGGCAAGAGGGTGCGTAGTTTGGATGAATTTGCTAAATTACGGTTACAAGACGAGAAGAAGGCGAAGCGATGTCGGTAACGCTCATTGACTTTAAGTGCGAAAATTGCAATCATAGCTGGGAGCATTGCTTTACGAGCAAGGGCGACATAGTCAATGCGCTTGAATGCTCCGAATGCTCCCATCGGGCACTTAGGATGTGGAACACTACGAACTTTATACACCCTACGCATTCGTCCATGTATGGCAAATATGAGCCGTGCTTTGGAGAATACGTAGAGAGCAGATCCCATAAGCAGGCTCTGCTGAAGAAATATGGGGTGGTTGAGTCCTCCGATCCGGTAGGGGGATCTCGCTGTTACCGCTCCGATGACCATAAACCGGCCCTATCCGCTTTGGACACGGAGATCACGTTTGACAAAGGGACGAATGCTGGCGGCACGATTCCTGAAGCAAGCTGGGTATCCGCACCAGACGACGCAAAGGAGTAACCACAGATGACCGAACTAACGCCCAGTGGCGCGTTGGACGAGGAAAGCCAAGCAGCATCGGGAGAGGCTACCGGGGGATTTGACCTCGGTGCAGACCTTATTGATTCCGATGAGGGTTCAAATAGCCCGGCAGCGGCGAGTATACCGTCTGAGGCGAGCGTGAATGGAAGTGCGGATCTGTCCCAACTCTCTCCGCAAGACCTCTTGCAGAGGGATTCTAATTCGCTACCCGATGAGTGGAGGGCAGCACAGTCGTGGATGCGTAACCGGCAGTCCGCATCTGACCGGCAAGTATCCGAACTGCAAAACCAGCTACGCCTCATGCAAGCTGCTCAACAGCAGGGCAACACGGCACAGCAGGTTGGCGATGCAGTGAAGGAAGCCATTCACGGCCCGCAGTCGAATGACCCGTACCACGACCTGAAGCAGAACATACGCTCTGCTGAGGGTTACACGCCCGGCGATGAAGCGTCCATCGACGTTATGGATCAAATCGTGGGACGTAAGTTTGGCGAACAGGTCGAGCAACTTCAGGCGTTTCAGAAGAACGCTGCAACGGTGCTACAGCAGATGTATGCTATGATGGCGCAGCAGCAGGCGGGAACACTGGACACAGAAGTGCAAAACCTACGCCAGCAGCATGGCAGCGACTTCGTTGACGAGTTTTATAACGGCAACAAGGACGCTATACATTCACTTATGAAGCAGCGTAACCCGAACACCAATAAGGCGTTTACGGTTACAGAGGCTTTTGGGCTGCTGTCTGGGCGTCAAAACCCAGATCAAGCCGCTGCACAGGCACGGGATCGCAATGCTCGCAATGACGCCAAGCGCACTATTGCGGGGGCGGGTGTGGTGACTGACAACTCTAACGGAGCGCCACTATCCGAGTCGGATCTTCTGGCCCAAGTGGAGGCCTTACCGGGCTTTCAGGGCAGAAGCTACTGATTCATAATTTAGAGGAGAAACGGCAATGGCCGTTCCCAATTCCCAAACTACGGAAAGTTTTGATGCGCTATGGACGCTTACGATGCGTGCCAAGCGCAAGAGACTGACCGATAATATCTCGGACACCTACCCGACTCTTGGAGAGTTGCGTAAGTCCGGTATGATTGAAACCGAGACCGGCGGCAAGCAGATCCAAGAGGATCTGATGTATGCCCTTCAGTCGGCTCAGTGGTTTGACACCTACGATGTGCTGGCAACGGATCGCATCGACGGTATCACCGCCGCCATCTACGATTGGGCCTACATGGCAGTGCCCATCGTTATCTCGCATGTCGAGGAGATGGAAAATAGGGCTTCTGATCGGGCTATTAAGCTCATCGAAGCTAAGACTACGCAGGCTATGCAGGGTGCTTTTGATCAGGCCAATGCACAGGCTCTGAGTTCCCAATCTGGCAAGTCTATGCTCGGCTTGCAGGATATCCTACCAACTGCCGGTACTGGAACTGTCGGTGGGATTGACTCCGGCACCCATACGTGGTGGAAATCGCAGTCTAACACTACCGCTAAAACATTCCTCAACCAGACCACTTCCGGGTACTATGACGGTATTTTGAAGATGGGTGACATGTGGAATGCCTGCTCGGAAGGCAATGAGAGTACGGACATCATTATTACCAATTACGATCTGTACGGTAATTTTGAGGACATCTTTGAAGGCACCGGGCACTTGAGGACTACTGTTGGTGGCAATGTTGGCCTTGATGGTCGCAACCCGACCTTCCGTGGCGCTAAGATCATTCCTGACCGGGATGCGCCTGACAACATCATGTACTTTATCAACAAGAAGTTCCTAAAACTCAAGGTTCAGGCTGGCATGAACTTCGCCAAGACTCCATTCGAGAAGCCGTCAAATCAGCTTGCAAAGGTTGCATTTGTGGTCGCTGGAATGCAGTTGACCACCAACCACCGTCAACGCTTGGGCTGCTTGTCCGGGCTGACGGCGAGCTAAGAGGAGACATATACTATGGCTGCTTCTTGGAAAGTTACTCAGCCCGGCTTTATCGGCGCACAGCCCATCACCGATGTGTCAACGACCAAGAATCACCAGCTTGGCACGATTGTTAAAGCCAGCGATACTGGTGACGATGATCGCGGCGATGGTGAGTTCATTTATCTTCAGGGCGTTGCGTCTACCGTTGCCGGTGACGCAGTTCTCTATAATGCTGACGACTATTCGACAACCAGAGTAACCGCAGACGGCATTGGTCCCATTGCCATCGCTATGGCGGCTACGGTGGCCTCTACCTATGGATGGTACCAGATCCAAGGCAAGGGGTCTGTGCAAGTGTCGGCTGGCTTTCCTGACAATGCCAACTGCTACCTTACCGACACTGCTGGTGAGATAGACGATGAGGATGACGATGGTGATTTTGTCAGCGGCATGAAGGGCGCAAGTGCCGTTTCCGGTGGCGTTGCGGACATGGAATTGTCTCGCCCATTTGTCAGAGATGGTCTGGACAACTAAGTAACCTTGCAGGTGGGTGCCCCCAGCGAACACGGCACCCACCTGCAACCTTTACTCTAAACAGAGGAACTAATGGCTAATCAGAAAAAGACCGAGGCTGTAGAGCCGATTTCGGTAACCACGGAGGCGGCTCCCGTAGCGCCAAGTGCGGACGAGACTGCATCTCAGTTGATTGGAATCTTGGAAAAAGCCAGCCCAGAATTACAAGCACAGATCGTGCAGAAACTGTCTCAGTCTTCCGGCTACAATCCAAATGCAGTCGGCCAGCAAAAGCCCGGCGTTAGGAATAAAAAAGTGCCCAACCCTTCGAGTGTGGTGGCTGCGTTTGGAAGTGTAGTCCACGAAGACCCAGACTTCGAGCCAGCGCCACCGTCGGCTGTAACCGCCAAGGACGGAGACCCTACTGGCAAGGGTCCACACGCACAGGCATGGTTACAGAAGTGGAGAGAGGGCAATTCCATGAGTCCTCGGCAGATGACCCTTCAGGGGGTAGAGTTTGGGTCTATTGAGGATGTAGTAGCGCAGGCTCAAGAGTAGTGAACGCGAGCAATCTTGATGTCAGTGGAGAGGCGAGAGCAACCGCTTTCATTGGCAACTCGGCTCGCATAAACAACATTGAGGCGGGTGAGACAGTGCTTTTCCCGTCCCTTACGACCACAGAGCGCAACGCGCTCACTGCAAGTAATGGGATGGTGGTGTACAATGAAACTACTAACAAGTTACAAGTGTATGCTGGCGGCTCTTGGACTGATTTACACTAAGGAATCGCATGGCAACTGTTCTCGAAACCGTACAGGTCGGCCTAAGAAGGGCCGGACTTGAAGAGACCAATACGGCCTACAAGGACTACGGCAGGACATACCTCAATGCGATAATCAAAGAGATAGAGGGTGACGCCACTTGGTGGTGGAAGTTCAAAACCGGGACTATCACTACCACCAAGACGATGACCCTTACCGGCATAGCAGACTTAGAGGAGTTTACTGCCGGGGAGACCATCACGGGAAGCTCGTCATCTGCAACTGCTACCGTGGTGGCTCACACTGCCGGGGAATCTACTCTGACGTTTAAGTCGGAGAGCGGTACGTTTACCACCTCCGAAACGGTTACCGGCGGAAGCTCTGGCTCTGCGGGGTCGTATGTCAGTGACACGACTACGAGATTGTACGCCGGGGCAAACAATGTCCAATCGCTGATTAGCGCCTTCAATGAAACCGGCAACGACACGCTCTCGATAGAGCGACCTCGCATTATTCAGCGCCAAGACCCAGACTTTACTGAAACGGGCACCCCGTGCTACCTGTATCCGTGGGGCATTGACTCGTCTGGGGTGATTCAGATGGCGTTGTACCCGATGGACTCTACTACTAACGAGACCATAACCTACCAGTATTACTCCTACACGCCCGACTTTACATCCGATAATGACACCGACTCTCTCGACGGTTACGTCCACCCCATCGTGCAGCCTGCGCTGTATTTTGGTATAGCTCGTCTTCTAAAGCAGCAGGAAGGCGACGACGAGGGTGGCTTGATAGAGGAGGCGGAGTTCCAGAAGGCACTAAGCCGAGCCAGACGCAATAACATCGACGTTCTGGGAGATATTGTAACCCGGCAGATGCTGCCGCCAATGACCGATACTGGCTGGGCATACGGGGTACCGGAGGGATCGCTATAATGCCGGGCATTCGCCAAGGTGAAACCGTTGTCCTCGGCCCGTGGAAGGGTGGCGTCAGGTATGATAAGCCCACGGAAAACACCCTGCCTGACGAGCTTGCCACGACAGTGAATTGCCGTATCGGTACGGCGGGGCAGGTCGAGAAGCGCAAGGGATCTGCGAGCTATAAAGACGAGCCTGCCCTTGAGACTGCGGTGGCGTCGCCCGGCGACCCGGTCATCAATACAGTAACCGGATGCGGTCAATGGGTGAATGCGTCGGATGTCACATACACGTTCATGTTTGTCAAGGACGAGTACTACGAGCATACCGGGGCCAGTGACGCGGCTTGGGTGAACCGCAGGGGATCTATAACCATTACCGCAGACGACGTAGATGGCAGTAACGGCTACGTGTGGAAGTGGGTCAACGCCAACGGGGTGTTGTATGCGTTGAATGGGCAAGATCCGCCAATCAAGGCGGCTGGAGGGGCGACGATTACAGCATGGAGCGCCCTCCCATCTGGTGTAACCACGGCAGCCCACATTGCCCATTGGGACAATAGGATGTGGATTGCCAACAGTAGTGGCTCAAGCGCACAAAAAGACAGGGTATACCGCTCTGCGGCTGGCAACTATGAAAGCTGGGAAGGCAACTACGACCTTGGCGGCCCAATCACGGCTTTAATAGCACAGGACGACTCGCTGTCGGTACACACGGAGTCGGGCATATGGGTGCTGTCACCAACAGGCACCGCCAACACGCCTTACTCCATCAAGCCGGTTACAACGCAGGGAGGCATCGGGGGTCGCAACACGATTGCCTTGCCCAATGGCACCCAGATGATGGTCCGTAGGGACGGCATATACTCTTGGGACGGGGGCGAATCAATAGACAAGAAGTCGCAGGCACTGGACACTGGCTACTGGTCTAAGCTGCGGGTCGGACGGCAGGCGGGCAAACACGATGGATTAGAAGATGGGTTTGCCGTCTACTACCCTAATGAAAACGAGGTATGGTTCTTCTTTACTGACCCTACTGAGCCTACTACACAGGTAAAGTTCAACTCTATCATCATATACAATATCCTTGATGACTTCTGGTTTGGCCCGTATGAAAACCGAGAGATCAACTGCGCTGCACTCATAGACAACAAGCCGCACGGTGGGACATACACCGGCAAGCTGCTGGATCTTGTGGTGGGCGACAAGGACGAGACAGACGCCATCGTGGCTTCCTTCCAAACCAGCGGCCACACCGATGACGATGTGGTACGCAAGCGGTGGGTCTATGCTCGGTGCTACTTCGATCAACAGGGCGGCGATTGGCAGGTACAGGTGCAACAGGCGTCAGCGGGCCTCGTAGGTGGTGCGCCAAGCGTATTGAAGATGGGGGCCACGGACGCAGTGCTTGGCAGCCTAACATTGGGCGAAGATGTACTGGGGTCAGGGTTCCCCAATAAGCCCGCCGTAGTATATGGTGACGTTAGGTTACAGGGCTACGACGCGCATACGAGCATTATCGTAAAAAACACGGATGCAGATGAGCCGTTTGTGTTTAGGAACGTGCATCTCGCCTATAAGCCGCTGGGCCAAAAGCGCAAGCGTAGAGTGGGGGTAGAATAATGTCTTGGATGGATGGTTCATTTGACACCACGGGAAAGGGCACGACAAGCAGGCGTCGGTTTCACTACGCAGACCCTATCGGCATTAACAACCCTTGGAAGGGTAAGGCGGGGAGCATCTGGCAGGCGGGCACCCCGGCGAGCTTGGGGATGCCGGGTAGGACGCTTGAGTCGCTGGCATATGGCGGTGGAGTAAGTCCCGACACTATTGCACAGGGCATTATAAACACACTCGGCATTCCCGGTTACGAGCAGGACGTAGGTGGCCGGGAGGGTTCGCAGCTTTATGGGACGGACAGGGATGAACTGTATGATTGGTGGCAAGGGACGTTTTTGCCCGCATACAGAGACGGCGTACACTCATTCGAGAGGACAGGGGGAGCCACTGGTGCGGACGATGCGAAGATCTGGGATCCAGAAGGAGAAAAGGCAGGTTGGTCGGGCCTTGAGACGGCCTTTGGCAACCTTCCTCCGTCGTTGCCCAGCTTTGATCAGATAAGTTTTAATTTTGACGAGCCTCAGATCAATACTATATGGAGTAGGTTGCAGGATATTCAGGATTTCGACCCGAATATGCCGGACCTATCGGGTCTGGGCACAAATGTAACCAACATATACGACCAGCTGTATGGTGTTCCGGGGAGCGACAAGCGGGGCATTCAGGACTTTGAAATAACAGACGCCCTAAGACAGCTTTTCCCCGGCGGCGAATTATACACGGGGGCGGATACAGTATCGGGGCTACTGGATAAGGTTACTGATTGGGATGCACCCGCAAGCATTGGCACTGCCAGAGATGATGCTGCACGAATCCTTGGCGACCTCCAAGCCGCACAGGGCACATTTAGCGCCGACGAAATCGGTCTAACTGACCTTATCAACCAAGCAATAGACCGCTCTGATGTGTTGGGCAGGGGGCTTGACGCAATAAAAGTTCCCGACATCACCACCCCGTACAACCAAATAGTAAAGATGTCGGACTTGTTGCCCGGCGTCACGGATGAGTTGAACCAGATAACCGGGATGAGCGAGGCTGACAGGGACTTGATGGGCGTCCTTGCCAAGCTCGTCAGCGGCCAGACGCCCACGGCAGGTGAGCTTCAGACTATTGTAACCGCTCTAACGCCAGAGCTTGACCCCTACCAAGTAACCACCGCCGACCTGACGATGCCCACGAGCGATAGTATGCTCAAGGCGATCAGCCAAGTATTGCCGGGTGCGGATAAGATACTGGGGCAACTTGATCTTCCAGATATAGGCGTTTCTGACCTTGCGATGCCGACCGCAGGCGATTTAAGGATGGACATTGCCAGACGCCTCCCCGGCGCAACGGACATCTTGGATGAAATGCCCTTCGACAAGATGATCAAGGGCGACCTGTTGGAGCGGATGCCCTTCAGTGACGTAACGAGCGACAACCTCATCGACCTGTTGCCGGGCGTAGATCCCATAGCGTACAAGGACGCTGTGTTGAGCTTGATGCCCGACATCTCGGCAGGGGATCTTTCGCTGCCAGAGGCCAGTAACATCCTCGAGCGCCTGACGATGCCGGACGCAAAGATGATGTTGAGCCAGATGCCGTTCAAAGAAATCTCAGGCACCGACATACTGGACAGGCTGCCGGGAGTATCTCCTCTTCAATTTGAAGAAAAGATACTGAGTCTGATGCCCAAGATTGAGGCAGGCGACCTGAGCTTGCCAGAGGCAGACGACTTACTAACTGCCCTTCCTTTCGATGAAGTAACCAAGAATGACCTGCTGGATCAGTTTGTACAAAGCCCAATGGAGTTTCAGCAGGCACTGTTGGATTGGCTGCCAAAGGTTACGGCTGCGGACCTTGACCTTCCGACACTGGAGGCAGGTGACCTTGGGTTGCCGACGGTTACAGCAGCAGACATGAAAAGGCTTGGTGTTCTTCCCTCACTGGGGGCAGACGACCTTGGGTTGCCGACGCTAACCGGAGACGACATTGATTTAGCCATTGACACAGATGAGCTAATAGGTGACCCGATAGCAGCGGCGATCGCATCGGCAGTGGCGGAGCTTGGGGACGACTCGCCATTCGATCTGGCCCTCAAGGCCGCAAAAAACCGCATTACGGACCTTGAGCCGACCATTGACGCCGTATCTCCACAGCAGTTGCTGGGGGCGCTTGAAGATCCGTTCGCCGAGATTGGGCCAGAAGGCCTTCTTGGAGCAATGCCATTTGATAAGATCCAAGACGATCAAATGCTGAATGCCATAACCAGCCTGTTCCCAGAGACCTTGTCACCGCAGGTTAATACGTTGTTATCAGAGGCCATGCCCGAAAGCCTTCTGCCACAGATTTCGGCATTACTGCCGGGCAAAGATGACGTACTTGGTGCTATTGAAGATAGGTTGGGGCAAGGCCTCCTTCCCAGTGACGTAGGCATTGACTTTAGCGGCCAAGACTTGATGCCCGGTGACTTGGGGATTGACTTCAGTAAACAAGGCCTACTGCCCAGCGATGTGGGCATTGATTTCAGCGGCCAAGATTTACTGCCCGGTGATGTAGGGATTAACTTCAGTGGTGAAGACCAACTCAACCTACTGAGAAATTTGGGACTCGACTTCTCTGGCATATCTTCACCCACTGAGCTTGGGCTGAAAAAGGACGTATGGGAAGACCTCCTCGGGTTTAAGGCCGCAGCGGGGCCGCTGGCAGAGTTTATAGGTGGGATGGATCAAAACTTCTGGGGCAATTTGGAAGACGTTCTGGAAGGCAGGATTACGACAACGGATTTTAACGATCGTATAAGAAAGTTGACTGAGGCAATAGAAAGTGGAAGAAGTGGCAAGCCGGTGGTGGTAGACGACGAAGGCGAAGGTCGAGGCGAAGATGGAGACCCTGAAATGGCAAGCGATTGGAATACGTGGCTTAAAGGCCTACAAGATCAGATAACGAAGTCGTATGGAAGAGATCCATCTGAGTTCGGCACCGGGGAGGGAGAGACCTATGCAGATTGGTTACGAGCCGACCCGATTACAGCGTCTCTTATTGACGACTTCGAGGCAGAAGCAAAGAAAGGCAGGGCGCAGCTTACAGAGGATCTGAGCAGGATGGGCCTCCTCCAGACCTCGACAGATACTGCGGACGCATTTGGAGAATTTGATGCCGCCACTCTGCGCGGCAGGGGTGACGTACTAAGTGACGCCGCGAAGCGTATGCAGGATCTGAGAACGGCTGCAATGGACCGGGGCACCACCCTTGCAGATACGATGTCGCGCCATGACATCAGCGTTGGCGATCTTACCGGGTGGTTTGGGGATGAGAGGACTATTCGCGGCGAGGAGCTTGACTTAGACAAATTGGCCGTTGCCATAGCTTCACTCAACCCAGACCTCAAACTCGACGATAGTCCCGAAGGAGTCCAGAGGGCGATATTTGAGATTATGTTGGACTCCTTGGGTGGCAACCTGAGTCCCGAGTACTTGCAGCAATTAAGAGATGTCCTCAAAGAGGAACGGCCAGAGGGCGCAGGCGGAGGAAACTGGTTTACGCGGGGTTTAGGTTCGATTTGGGGTGCGATTGAGGACGCTGTGAATAAGGTAACTTAACTGGCAAGGATGACGATTAAAGGAGAAGAGAATTATGGTGGACCCAGTAACAGCAGGTATAATTGCTTCAGCTATGAACTTGGGTGGCAACATATTAGGAAGTCGCGCACAGGACAGGGCTTCAAAGAGAGCGGCCAAGCAGGCAGCCGCTTCTCAATTAACCGGTGCGCTGGGTAATCCCCAATCTTATGGGGGGCGGCCCAGTGATAGGGATAGCGGTGTGATGGCTAATATGCTCAAAGACCCTGTAACCCAGCAGTTGATGGCACAGCTACTTGCTGGTGGCAATGGAAAGCAAGGGATGATCCAGAAGCTGATGGGCCTGTTTGGCGGGGCCGATAAGATTAACCAAGCTGCTATCGGGATGGGCGCGCCGGGCGTAACCGGCGGACTGCCTCTGAGGTCTGGTGGGGCGGCCTTGAATCAAGGCGGTGGTCCCAATATAGATTGGGGGCAACTCGGAAGGGGTATTCGCGGGTAAACAGTGCCAGCGTACGGTTACAGCCCACAGGGTGTTAATTACAACCGCCAATTCAAGGGCACGGCTCAGTGGGTGCCAGAGCTTAATGCGCTCAGGGAAACCGACCCGCAGGCCTATGCTGAGATTGAGCGCCGAGCCAATGAGATAGTATTTGACTCGAAATATGACGTATATTCAAAGTCAATGGAGGGTGGTACGGGGGCACGCTGGGAGCGTGACCCAATGTCTCGCGCATTATTTCAGGCTTTTCAAGAGTATAAGCGACCACAGGTAGCCACACAGACGGATAGACCAATGCCAGTAGACGCACCATACGGACAGGCCACAGAAAAAGCCATACGGCAAGTAATGCAGTCGATGGGCCTTACTCGCATAGATGCCATACGGTATCTGTCTCAGAGCGCAGTAGACCCAGAGGTGCGAGGCGAGCTTGGCGCTGTCGGCAAGATGGCAGATGTGTACAGGCAGCGTCCCAGCACCATGTCTACGTTGAGTAAGGCTTCTGGGGATGTTGCAACAGGACAAGGCACTGCTGATGTAGTGGGCGTGGACTCGCCAGAGAATGCTGTTGTCGCAGAGCCAGATCAGCCTGACTTGGCCCCCGGCGAAGAGCGTGTAACCGGAGCATCTGAACAGCAAGTCAACGCTGGCGGATACGGCATGGGGCCGTTGATGAGTGGCGGAGAGATGGTGTACGGAAAGCCGGTTACAGAGGTAGGCGAGGGCGAGAAAAGGGCGGGCTTATTGCAGGCTCTCGCCACGGCAGGTGCGTCATATTTTGGGGGCCGGGACATCAAGGCGGCAAATAGGCAGGCGGCACAGGGAACGGCCAGTGCAAACCTCATCAATGCCCTCGCTGGTAACATCGTAGCTCAGGCTCCTCGCATAACGCCGAGTGCTGGCGTTGCCACATCTATGATGAAGGGCTTGGCTGCTGCGTCAAACGAGTTCATAAGGCGTGAACGGAGTCAGCGTGAACTCGACCAGCAAGCGATGATGACTAAGCTGTCCGGCGCTCGTTATAGTACCAAAGCAGACCCGAACAACCTAAAAGAGGCATTTGTGCAAGACGGGGCAAGGGTAGCCGCAGATTGGGACAAAGAAGAGGCCGAATTTTATGCCATGAATACTGTAACCGACCCGAAGAATATGGGTCCAAACCTTAAAAAGATGTTTTTCCAAGTCCCTCCCAACCAGCGACAAGGGTTCCTCGCAGCATATAGGCAGGGATTTACCGACAGATTTCAAAAGGTCGTGACGGCCAGAACTAAGGAAAAAGATAGGACTACACAGCGCCGATCAGAGTTGAGGGCTATAGCAATAAAGCTTGGCGAGGCTGCGGGCAAGAATGCAGCAGACCCCGACACCGGAATAATCCGTACGCCAGAGATAGTTTTTGAAGAGTTCGAGGAAGCAGGCGCAGGGCTATCCGCTGGAGATAAAACGTATTTTACAAATCACTTTTTAGCCGCGAAACTTGAGGAACAAGGCAGCAACCAATATAAGTTTACTTGGGATAGCTTCCAAGATTTGGCAGACGCCGAAGCATTTGCTGGCGTTGCGCCGGGTGGAAATAGAAAGGATTTCTGGCAATTCTTAGACGCAAACCCCGGCATCGCAGAATATTTTGGTAAGAGCCAAAACCTCAAGGCTGGCGTATCTCTTGGGGCTGTGAAAAATATTTATGACTCGGCTTATATAAAGGCCGAGGAAAAACGTATAGCAAGTCTTGCCAAGCCAAACGCGGTAAAAATGGAACTGGCCAACCTCGCCGCTGGCCGCCAGAAGATAATGAATTTGGAATCATTGTATGCAAAGGTCGAGCTTAAAGGCCCGATCCTTGGTCGCCTACCGGCATGGCAGTACTTTGTTCCCAACAAGGCTGCATATGAAAAAGAGGTGTCTGGTTTCGCCGTTGAGCTTGCTGCCATTATCAACCAAGGTCGCCCATCAGACAAGGACGCGGAGGCCGTACGCCTGCTGCTGCCACTCTCATCCGATACGATGCACGTTGCAAGCGAGTTGTGGGATAACCTGCATAGGATGATGGAAGCCAAGAAAATAGCCTTGGAAGAAGAGTTTGATGTGCCGATATGGAGCTTTGTTAAGTCTGGAGAGAACGGCATTGGAAATTTCGACTTGGACGCATACAAGGCTGCGGTTGTAACAAAAACTCTGACGACGAAGGGCGTCAGTGGTATGCTTGACCAGCTTAACGGAACGTCAGGTGGCGGGGAGCGCAGGTCTCCTGCGACGGGGAAGGGGAAGGAAAAGATATTAAAGACCTTTGAGAAGGCCGGGTTTACTGTCAGGCAAAACAGTGACGGTGTGTACGAGGTAGTGGAGGAGGGTGCGGCTATTCCTGACGGGGATAAGAGTGCCGAGGCCACGTTTAGCTTAAATAACAAGAACAATCCGCTCTCCAAATCGGCAGCAGACTCAACATCATCGGCAGCAGACTCAACAGAGGCGGTCGAATAATGGCAACTAAACAAGCGCCTTATAGAACTGCGGGGCAGGCCGAGGCTTATATCTGGCAAGCCGCTGACCCAGATTACCGTATCGCCTTGCGACGGGCCTTAGATGAGTTACACGGCAAAGGCAACTGGGGATCTGTTGAAGTCTACAACCATGAGTTGCCCTTGCTAAAGAGCCTACACGGAGAGAGTGCGGTATTCCCCGTAGAGTATGGAGACATAGACTGGTCTCAGTCGGAGAATCCTATTTCTCTTAGTGGGTTTGGGGAGATTATGAGATCGGGGTGGGAGGGGGCTGTTGACTTTGTCTCCTCGCCCATTGAAACGTCGAAGCAGGCGCTAACTGCTGGTTACGACATCGCACGGGGGATGACGCGACAGGGGCCGGGCTTCACTCAGTTGGAGGAGTTGTCTGGGGGCGATTTACCAAAACAGCAGCACATGGCGGGAGAGGTGCAGTCCGAGTTAGAGTATCAATTCAGCCCCCACGGCATCCAAGACGACCCCCTACGGGCACTGTCTACTGCGGCATCGCTCACACCTACGGGACCGCTATTAACAGCGGTGAAGGCGGCTAGGGTGCCGAGAGCATTAGAGAAGCTAACAAAAGCTGCTGACATGGCCACAGGGCTTGCGACGGGCGATCCCCTTGACATGGGCATTCAGGCACTGAGGGGCGGCAGGAGCATCTATACGAGGATAAGAGATGCTACGGGTCGGCAAGATCCGGGGTTGATGCACAAGGTGCTGTCAAGGGCGTTGCCCGCAAAGACAAAGGGCCAAGGACGCGAGTCACCCTCACTCACACAAGAGGGCTTTGGGCAAACCTTGTCATTTGGCACGGGTATGCCGCTACGGACCTATGCGGAGCAGTTACGGTTACGCCATGAGCCTTATATGCGTGGCGGCAAGCCCGTTAAGCGTGCTATGGGCGACAAGGGGCCGCAGTTGATGCTATATGATGTCATGCGTCACCACGCACAGTTGAAAAGCCCAGAGAGAATAGATCGGCTGACTATTAGGGCACACGAAGCAGCAGACGACTTGTATCGCAGTGCCCAGCAAGACTACAATGCCGGTATGGCGAGGTTACAGGGCAGGATGGGTGGAGACATCGGGGAGTCTAAGTGGAACGACCTCCTTGACAGAATGTCGGATCACTTCGATCAAAGCGAGCTTGGGCTGCGGATAGAGATGGACACCAGCCCGATACCTGACCCGCCAAAAGGTGTGCCTAAGCCAGATCCGCCCATTCCAAAGACTATAGCGGTATGGGAAAAGACAACTCTTTCTCCATTCTTAAAAGACAAGACGGCGCAAGTCGAGCAGGTCTTGAGTGCGATACTGAACGCTCACCGCACGGAGTGGGGCGGCCATAAGGTTGTGACGCTGCAAGATGTCTACCAGATGAGGCGGGACATTGACCAGCTTTACAGGTCTATGCCATCGGACATGGAGGTAGCGCCAAAGGCCAGAGCGGCATACAAGAATATCCGCACGTTTCTACAGGACGAGCTTGGAGAATTACTTGGCCCAGATTATGAAAAGGTGATGGCTCCTTACGCCGACAAGATAGACCTTCTTGAAAATATAGAAGAGACCTTGGGGGTAAGTCACGGCAACCTCAAAAAGACTCGCGGAAAAACTCGGAAGCTCGAGCCGGGCGCAAGAAGCGGCAGTTATGAGAAGATGAGGCAGGCGCTTGGAGAGAAGGACAAGGCCGAGGACACGCTCAACCAGATGTATTTATTGGAAGAGTTTACTGGTGACAATGACTTAGTGCCTCTTCTAATTGCGTCGGTTACTTCTCCCATTATGGCTAACACCCTTGTGTCGAGGGCTGCACTACTCGGTACCGTTGGTGCTGGTGCGTATACGGCGGCACCTATTGAAGGCCTTGAGATGGGGGCCGAGATTTTGGTAGGTGGCATTGCGAGCTTGGCGGCGATGAGTCCGAGGTTTATGCACTACGCCGTAGCCTCGACGCCA
>CEUO01088738.1_pt1 | contig 22005 bp, 24 predicted proteins | sample 531391 | NCBI WGS metagenome assembly CEUO01 (sample SAMEA2622799, study PRJEB7988) | marine metagenome | isolation source: saline water (ENVO:00002010), including
CAGGTGACTGCACCTGATAATATCTACTATGCCAACGTCCCTGGACTATCTATTCCTGAGCTTACAGAGGCCGTAGAGAGGGCAGTGAAGGACCATGGTATACGTGGGTTCTTCCTGGATTACCTGCAGCTTGTGCGTGGCTCTGGAGACCGTGTGGAGCACCTCGAGAATGTCTCCAACGCAGTCGTATCCCTGGTCAAGGACCTGAACATCTGGGCAGTGGTTGCAGCACAGCTTAATCAGGAGGATAACACCCGTGGTGGAGAGGGGATGCTGCTGGCATTTGACCAGGTGTATTCGCTTCGTCGGCCCAAGTTCAGTGAGGGTGCGTGGCTTGAGATGAAGGAGAGCCGATACACTCCCTACATGAACATTGGGTCCGAGAAGTCACCGGGTCTCATACTTGAGATGAATGGTCCTCACTTCTGTGAACGGAGTGTGAGTTGACGACTGTGGTAAGGATGGCCGCCGTGCCAGACGGTATTGATGTGAACCCAGTCATCAGCCAATGCTGCCATTCGATTTAACTCGTTTCGAATTCCAGGTGGTGTGTCGTCCTTCAGAAATAGTCGGATCATCGAGGCGACGACAGTCCAGGATGGAGTCGCGTCTATCGTTTCTTGCTGTTTAGTCATCGCTCATCCTTTCAATGTCAAAACTTACCTCTACATAAGAGTCGTCATTGTGGTGCTCTTCAGTGCAAACGTAATGCAGTAGGTTAACGTAATGACGGGATGGTCCGTAGGTCCACACATCACCATCAGCTTCAGTAACGCTCCATATCTGGGAGAGCTGCCAGCCATCGTTTACAGCGGATGACAGGGTGTTATATTGAGCAAGTATCTCGAATGGGAATTTCTCTTGTTTAAGTGGCCCGCCGTCAGGTGTACCGAAGGCGACGATCCTAAATGTTTGTGTCAGATTCCTTTTTCGTTGCGTCATGGTTAATACCAGCTGACCAGGCTGAAGCCTGCTTCGCCATGGATGCGGAAGACTCTTTCAAGATCAATGATTTCGGCGTGCTTGATAGTCCAGTTGTATTCCTGGTTCTGGAAATGTTTGCCGGGATTGGCTGAAATCCATTCAGCTATGGAATCTGCCATTTCAATTACGGTGTCCGGTCTCGTGTGGTCTTCGTACAGAGACACATCGGTCACACGCACGACGAAATCATCGTATACCTTCCCTCGAAAGGAAGAGTCGCCCTTAAAGATGAGCTTGCCGCAAAGATTGGCTGGGGGATCAATAATAACTTCCGGGGCCTGTTCGCCCGGAGCGCATTCTTTCATAAAGAAGTTATCTAAGCCCATGCTAGACCTCCTATGCGGCCAGTAGTTGAGGGGTGGTGGCAATCTTGCCGCCTAATGTTTCGAGATTGGTCGCCTGTGCGTAATCGTTAGCCACACCAGCTGCTGATGTGACTGCGTTGGCGACATCCCAGTGGGTATTACCGTCTGACTTGTGCAGGAACTCGAGGATGGTGTTGTGCTCCTGCTCAGTCAGGCCCTGCTTCTTCGTGAGGATCTTGACCTGCTCGGCCTTCGAGACCTCGATGGTTCGCTCGGCTGATTCCTTCAACTGTTCTACGATGTACGTGAAGCGGCTCTCGTCGGTTGCCTGACGGGTGACGTCCTCGATCTTCATCATCAGTGCCTTGTCATCCGCTGCGATTGTCTCGTCACGCCAGTTAATGTCCTCGCCTTCCTCGATACGGCTACCCAGATGGGTCCTTCGGAGTGCTGCATCGGGAATAATCATCCCGTTGAGGCATACAAGGCGATACGTGAGGGGTTGGATGACGAAGGCGCCGTTACCTGTCTCACTGTTGCGGATGTGGAGTCCTGACTGGACGACATCATTAAGCCCGATACCACCCTCTATCTCAGGGAAGACGGCCTTTAGATGGAAGTTGTGCTCGTCAACATGGGCGCTGACGATTTTCATCTTAGGTTGTTCGTCCAGTATAGGAAGAACAGTCTTGAAGATGTCGAGGTTGTCGATACGGCGGTATCTGTCAGAGAGAATGGCACGGAGTGCCCGACGTCCATTGCGATTGGTCCATTGCCTCAACATGATGGGCTTGTTCAGGTCTCGCAGCCATGTATTGCAGGTTGTTTGCCACAGCTCTGGTTGCTTTGAGACCATCCTGTCGTAATAGGCTTTGGGGATATCCAGTTTACTGGCTAGTTGAGCATCCGCATTGCAGTCAATGCGAGGTGTGTCGTCGTTCAAGTGGCGAAAGCTAGCGTTTCTTCTATCACCGAGGACGCGTACCGACCAGGTTGGGTCCTCATCGTGGTCGAAGAAATCGGCTTTTAATTTGCTGCTGTGAATGATCTCGTCGTGGGTGCTTTCTGCGATTGAGAGCATGTTGGCGTAGAGATCGGCTTGCGCCATTCCTTGGTACATCATGGCTCACTCCTTGTGTGGGTTGTTACGTCGGGTTCGGGATCGTGTGCTCTGTATTTTCCGCAGTGTTTGCATTGCCAGATGGCTGGGTTGCTTTGGCGTTTTTGCATACGTCCAGTGCAAGCGTTACATCGCTTGTGTCGACGCCATGCGGGTTTCCATCTGGCCATGTTCACCTCTGAATTTCGGGGAGTTCTACCTGATAGGTCCTTACGCCCTATCTCCTTGGAGTATCAGGTGACTCCCGATTGTTGCCTTACCAGGTAAACTCCTGGTTCCGGGCCCTGGAACTGCACGCATGTGTAGTGCCTGGGCTTAGAGAGGAGAGATGGTCCCTGGAGTAGGGCATAGGCGACACCTCCCCTCCCTAAGACGTATTATTTTTTGTCGATGCCCCACACATCACCTTTCGCTTTACGCGAGAACAGGCGGAGTGCTTTTACACTGTCATCCATTTCAACGAGACTTTGCTGGAGTCGGGTCCGCTCGGATCTCTTTGTGCATTCTGCGATGACCTTGTTGCCTTCCTCTTCAGCATCGAGGATGTCCTTTAATTCGCTGTTATCGACTTTATCGATGACCCATTTGACGGGTGTGTCGCTGGAATAATCAGGCTCAACGCCGACAGCGGTGACTTGAACGACAGTCATGTTGTGCCGGGTATTGGTCTCCACGACGATGTAATCGTCGACGGCGATCTTATTGTCGAAGGTTTTGAACAGAACAGGTGGTTCATCAGGTTCGTAACAGGCCATGATGCCTGTTACTTCGTCAGAGAGAATGAAAACGTCTAAGGATTTGTGCATCATGCTGCCCTTTTTTCCAGTGATTTGAGGTTGTCCGCGATGGCCTTGAGATCACGGCTCATGGCCTCGAAGTAGTAGATGTCTTGTATGAAGGTACCGGGATCTCGTGAGACCAGGTGCTGTAGATCCTTAATCGATGTGGAGCAGCTGTATTTGGCTACGTCACAGTCAACTTCATACTGTTGTGCTGGTGTCATCTCGTCGTACCCCATCTTTCACCTCTTTTGTGACCGTGTAATAGGCGGCTTTGGCATCTTCGATGCGGTCATATACGGGGCCAATGTTCCTCAGTGTCCCCTTCACCAAACCCAGTCTCCATCGACCTTGCCTGTCCTGGCTGATCGCAAACTGTATCGGTCCAAACTGGGCTATCGCCCAGTCGATCACTCGTCCGAGTTTCATCGGGTTTCTCCTGATTTTTGATGAGTTCACGCAGTTCCTCTATGGATTCCTTGAGTTCCTTGAGGTCTTTACGTGTCGTATTTGTCCCGGCTATCGTTTTGCCTAGCCAGCGTCGGGCATATGTAATGCCATCTTTTACGATTGGACTTTGTGCGCCGAGTTCCAGCGCAGTAAACGTAATCATTGGGATTTTCATAAGAACCTCATTTATTTTTGGACAAAAAAAAGCCCGGAGTGACCGGGCAAATTCGCTATGAAATTTTAGTTAGGTGATGGGAGTTAATTTGTTACTCAGCTGTAGCGGTTGCCTTTGACCTGTATGGGCCAGTATCGAACCGTGCAGGGAGTTGGGATAACCTTTGGATGGAGGGTCGTGGTTTTGGGGTAAGTCCTGCTATACGGCGAGCTTCATCGACGAGTGGATATATGTGTGAGACGACTGGCTGAAGGTTATCGCGTTCTATTAGACGGATGATTGAGGCACAACGCCATTCACGTGTAGAGATTCGTGTCGGGTAGATGGATGCGGTTCGTTTGTCGTCGGCTCCTTCGAATTTTTGCTGTTCGTATCGACCAAGGTTGGCACCAATGTGAACACGGTCTGTGATTGTTCGGTAATCGACGTCGATGCCGAGTGCGTTTACGTGGTTTTTCAGGGAAGTTGGACTGTGATACAGGCGTACATCATCGTGGTGGTGTGCCCTGTAATATCCCAGCAGTATTTGCAGGTGTAGTAGACGCGGTAGATCCAGTAATGGCGAGCTGCGCCATGCTTCGTTGTTGTGTATGGGGCTTTCACTTGTTGCGATAGTTTCTAATAAATTGTTACGTGCAAAATTGGTGAGCAGGAGGTTTATTTTTTTGAGGTGTTGTATCTGCTCATCCGTGTGGCCTTGTTCCGAAAGAAGTTCCGGTTCCCATAGCGATGAATACAGGTCGTCTATCCATATGTTGAGTTTTGTATAGGTTTCGAGGCTCACTTGGCCGGGAGTGAGGGTCGCGTTGAGGTCGGTTGGTTCTGACATGGTTTACGTGTGTCCCTGTGTTAGTGGTGGTTTTTTGTATTTGGTTTTTTTAAAAAAAGAGAAAACCAGAGGCTGCACTGTGAATGCAACCTCCGGTCATTGTGTGAGCTAGGCGGCAACCTGCTCTGCTTCTTGTATCTGCTCCTCGGTTGTCTTGGGGATGACACCATAGGTCGCTGCTAATTTTTCAAGATATTCACGATCCGCATTGTTGGTCGAGGATGTGGACATACTCTTCTTTTTGCCGTAGGGAGCCCTGTCATGTGCTGCAGCATGTTCGTTGAATATTTCGACAAATACGGAGTGAAGCAGGACATAGACAACCTTGTCCTCACCAAGTTGTTCGAAGTATTCGAGTTGACGGTCACGATTTGCCATATCAATCTCGGCTCGGGGACTGTTGGTCCATCGTTCCTGTATTTCAGCCATGACTGTCTGCATTTTTTCATCAATCCATAATGGTTGACGCTCCGTGGTCCAGCAGAGATTGCGTAGGAGATTTTCACGGACGAAGGGATGGGATGATTCGAAGGCATCGAGTAATTGGTAGATGGAATCGCGTACCTTTGCGGCAAGCTCATCTTTAAGTAAGGCACGGTCTTCGATTGTGACTTCCGGTGTTTCGACGGGGGCGGTTTTCTTTGCCATGTGATTTCCTCCTGATGTGATATTGATTCCAAGTCATCGTGGATTGAACAATGATAAAATTTGTATGCAGATTCTCCCTATTTTTCAGGCTGCTACTGGTTTCTGGTAGGTCTTCTCGATTTCGTGGACTGAGTTATTGTAATGGATACGTACTTCTTTAAATCGTGTGTCGTATTCCTTGAGGGTGATCGTTTTCTCCTTTCGCTCGTTCTCTAATTGTTTGATTTGATTAGTGAATCTATCGAATGCTCTGTCGAGTGCCTGGTTACGGGCATGTTCATTCATGTCGTGTTCCTAATAACGATTTGTGAGAGAGAGTTGGGTGATTGATGGCTCACCCGGGCCATGAAGCTCTAATCGGGGCAATGAAGATCGAGGTAGTACTGGACCAGCTCATCGTTATCCTGAGCTTCGAGGAGTTCGGGATATATCTGGAGAAGGTCGTTGATGTTGTGCTCGATCCAGTCGGTCTTTGCTTGAGTCCAACGGTTTAGTTCGGATTGTAGATCTGGCATTGGTTTCTCCAATTCATCTGATAAGAGCGCACAATCACGCTCAAATGAGCCAACTTCAGGCGGTCAGAAGGCAGAATTTCAGGAGGGTTCTGTCCAAGGTCATTTTTTCACAAGGACAGAGACGAGCTGGTGGAGAAGTTGAGTCCGCAGCTCGAAATTATATTGATTTTGGACAACCCCGGGATCTGGCTCCTCTGGCCAAAGTCGGGGAGATTTTTGGATATCAGCAAAAGGGTAATGATGAATCAGAGGGCGATAAGATTGGGGCTGATGTTCAAATAATATCCAGCAGAGACTTTGGACTAGGGAGGCCAGATCCTGTCTCGGGTTGGATAAATTCAATATAAGTTCGTGACCGGACGACCCTGTAGAAACAGGCAATGAGTGCTTGTGGAAAAATGTTCTTGGGTAACAGACCCTCTTGAAACCCGGAGGGCGACACGGCCTGACCTCTTGGGAAGGCGCGAAGCGAGTGGAGTTCGGACTTCGGATGGCTAAATCTAAAAAGAGCGTGTGTGTGTGATGTGATGCTCCCACGTTGCTAGGACAGGTCCATTTCCGGCTCTTAGGAAATGGTTAAAGGGCCGGAGCCTTCATGGTGTTAGAAACAAGCTCTGAGTAAGGCCCTTTCCTGTACAGCAAGGTAGTGGGAGGCAATATAAAGTGGTATGTTTTGTGAACAATTATGGTGGAGTGATTGGTATGAGTAGTAGAGGACTAACAGAGCAGCAGGAGCGTTTCTGTAACGCATATGTAATTAATGGAGGTAATGGTTCAGCAGCAGCTGTTGCAGCCGGGTACTCGCATAAGAGTAGGGCAGCAGCATCTAGACAGGTGTTGAAGCTGGTTCATGTACAGTCAAGGATCAAGGAATTGACCTTAGAGTCCATGGTACATATGACGCCTAAGTTATTGAAACATATGGCGAAGTTAGCAACGAATGCTAAGTCTGAGCAGGTGAGGTTTGCAGCAATGAAGGATCTGTTGGACCGTACTGGGACACGGGTTTATGAGGATGTAACCACACAAACAAAAGATATTTCATTGGATGATCTTCTACAAAGGGCACAGACACTGACCAAGGAGTTGGCTCAGTCTGATAAGGAAGAGGACAGTCCTCTACACTAGAGTAAGGGGGTGGGGGACCCCCCAATGGCTGGGTTCATCGACGACCCCTATCCCCATCATACATTGGGCCTTATTTTACAAACTGTGATAAATATGTCACACCCGTTTACAGGCCCTATAACGTAAAAAACCCCCTCAAACCCACGGAGTACCCGGAGTTTTTGGAGGACTGCCATTATATTGTTTTATTTCAGTAGGTTAGCGAAACCTGTGACATGCATCAATTTTAAGTACTAAAGTATATATAAGAATATCTATAGATATTAATAGATATAAGCATGATTCACATTACGCCCTCTCAGGCTTAACAATCATTTCACAGTCTGTCAATCCCCTAAATCGCCTCTTCTTCCTCTATACATCGGCTGCATGTCTGGTAAGCGAGGTCCCTGATACCTGCATAGCACCAGACACAGAATGTTACGGGAATCATTCCAAGGTATCCTGATGTCCCCCCTTCCTCGGGGTCCACCTCTGATTCACAGATAGAGCACTTGGTTATTGGCGACAGGTCTTCTTTCATGTCGTATAATACCACATCTTGTGGTAAATAGCTCTGGCATACACAACATATTGTGGGTATTGTTCACTGGGTATGGCCAAGCCACTACTGCAAGGAGTTGTTATGGTATCGAGCTACACGCCTATGAAGGCACCTAAACCAAAGGGTGGGGCCAGGAATAAGAGCGGCTCCAGGAACGGCAAGCCACGCGTGGTTGCCTCTAACCAGAAGATTCGTCCCGGGAGTTCCATGCTCCCTTGATGGCAGATGCTGCATTAGCGGTTGACGAAGCACGCGACCATAAGCTCGCGGAGCTGCGGCATATCTATGACCAGCTGGCAGAGCACCAGCGGTTCAACCAGCTGGACTTCTACAAACCCTACCCCAAGCAGAAAGAGTTCCACGATCTTGGCAGTCGCTACCGTGAGCGGATGCTTATGGCGGCGAACCAGGTGGGCAAGACCCTCAGTGCGGGGGCAGAGGTTGCCATGCACCTGACCGGGCGTTACCCGGACTGGTGGCAGGGATACAGGAGCGAGCAGGAGGTTTACTGGTGGGTCTGCGGCGTCACGGGGGAGACGACACGGGATAACGTGCAGCGCATCCTTATGGGACGCAAGCGCGACTACGGGACGGGGATGATCCCACGGGATGCCATCATCGGGAAACCGACGCTGGCGAGGGGCGTGCCGGACCTGCTGGACAGCGTTGAGGTGCGCCATGCCTCGGGCGGGACATCGATCCTCTGGTTCAAGTCCTACGAGAAGGGACGCGAGAAGGCACAGGGCGAAACCCTCGACGGGGCGTGGAACGACGAGGAGCCGCCACTTGATTTCTACACGGAGGTTTTAACAAGGACCAATGCGAAACGGGCGCCGATCCTACTCACGTTTACTCCGCTCATGGGGATGTCCTCAGTGGTTTCTCGCTTTCTTAGTGCCAATGGGCGTCCGGACGACCTACGCGGACTTTCGGCGGAAGAAAAGGAAGCACTGAAGGAAATACAGGAACTCGATGCAAATACCGTCGCCCAGGACGAGCCCCAGAAACTCGGGGGCCGGACCTATGTGATGATGGAGCTGCGGGATGCCGCCCATTATTCCGACGATGACATCGAGGAGATCGAATCCAGTTACCCCGAACATGAGCGCGAGGCACGGACACGGGGTATCCCCATGCTCGGGTCGGGCCGCGTCTATCCCATCATGGAGCCGGAGATCACCTTCGATGTGACAGAATTTTCGCAGGGCTTCCCCTCGTACTGGCCAGCCATCGGTGCCGTGGACTTTGCCGACTGGGACCATCCCGTCGCAGGGGTCTGGGGACGATGGGACCGGGACAGCGATACCGTCTACATCTACGACTGCTACCGCCAGAACAGGGCCGTCGCCTCGGCCCATGCAAAGGCATTCAGGGACCGGGGTGCAGATATCCCGGTAGCGTGGCCCCACGATGGCCATAAGCATGACAGGCAATCGGGCGAGCCGATATCCAAACTGTGGCGGAAAGAAGGCGTCTCGATGCTGCGCCAGCATGCCCAGTTCGAGGACGGCAGCAATTCCGTCGAGGCTGGCATTACCAAGATCACGGATATGATGGAGGCGGGGCAGTTCAAGGTGGCCGCGCATCTCTCAGACTGGTGGGAGGAATTCCGCCTGTATCACCGCAAGAACGGAAAGATCCACAAGGAGCGGGACGATCTCATGGATGCAACCCGCTACCTCGTCATGTCGCTCCGTTTTGCAAGACGACGCTCGGGGACCAGGACCCGGCTTGTCGCCCGTACCACTCTGGATGATTACAGCGTGTTTGACCAATGAACCTCACACCGCAAGACCTCGTACACAAGTACAGCACACTCATCCGCGAGCGGCGGAACTGGGAACCGGGATGGCAGGAAATTGCCGACCACCTGATCCCCAGGAAAAACTCCATCACGGTCCGGCAGACGCCGGGGAAGAAAAAGCAGTCGAAACGATATGTCAGTACAGGTATGCACGCCCACGAGATACTGGCAGCAAACCTCCAGGGGACACTGACCTCAAGGGCCTTCCGCTGGTTTGACCTGCGGCTGGGGGACAGCGACGAGGACCGTATCCTTGAAACGGTCCCGGCTGTCAGGGAATGGCTGCAGTCATGCTCGAAGCGGCTCTGGGTTGATTTTAACAGCTCCAACTTCCAGTCCCAGACCCACGAGTTCTACCTGGACATTACAGCCTTCGGCACAGCCGCCATCCTGCACGAGGAGCTGGAGGGCAAGGAGCGGTTTAACGGGTTTAACTTCACGACCTATCCCATTGAAAGTTATGTCTTTGAGGAGAACGAGCGGGGTGTTGTTGACCAGTTCTGTGCACTGCTCACCTATACCGGGCAGCAGGCCATTGACAAGTTCGGCGCGGAGAAGATGCCTGAGAAGGTTATCAAGGCTGCGGAGAAGCAGAACTCTGATCGGTTCAACTTCCTCCACTGGATCGTCCCGCGTCATCTCCGCGATGAAAAGAAGCGGGACGCAGCGAACATGCCCTTTGCATCCGTCTACATCTCGCTCGAGGGGAACCATGTCGTACAGGAAGGCGGCTACCAGGAATTCCCCGTCTATGTTGCACGATGGAACAAGAACTCCAACGAACGCTATGGCAGGGGTCCAGGGGATGTCGCGCTCCCCGACCTGAAGGTCCTTGACAAGGCGACGGAACTGGACCTCGACGCCTGGGCCAAGTACATCGACCCGCCGTGGTTTACCGAGGATGACGGCGTGATCGGTGCCGTCGATCTGAGGCCGGGGAAGGGGACGGTTGTGCGGGACCGCAACGCCATGTGGTTCTATGAATTCCGGGGCAGGCCGGATGCAGGCCGCCTGCAGCTGGACGAGTTGCGCCAGAGTATTCGCCAGACATTCTTTGCCGACCAGCTGGAGCTTCCCCAGTCGGATCGTATGACGGCAGAGGAAATCCGGACCCGCGTTGAACTGATGCAGCGGGTCCTTGGCCCGACACTGGGCCGCATTGAATCAGAATTCCTCAACCCCCTTATCGAGCGGTCCTTCCGGATCATGCTGGACAAGGGTGCGTTCCCGGAGGCCCCGGCAGAGCTTGCAGATGCTGGTCCACGGACAATCGAGGTACGGTATTCCGGTCCCCTGGCACGATCAGAACGGCTGTCGGAAATCTCGGCGCTGGACCGCTGGGTGAATTCGATGGCCGGACTGGCCAATGTCGATCCTACCGTCTTCGATATCGTCGATACCGATGTCATCGCACGGCGTTATGGCGAAAGCCTCGATGTGCCGGAACAGGCAATGCGGGACCCGGAGGATCTCAGGCGGCTGCGTGAGGCCCGGGCCGCACAGCAGCAACAGCAGCAACAGGCTGACCTGGGTCTGGCGCAATCACAGATCGCAGAGAACATGGCAAGGGCACAGTCACTACAGTAATGGCCGCAACCAAAGCGAGCCTTCAGCGCCTCTCGGCGTACAAGGCTTTTTTCCACAGCCCACAGGGGCGTGAGATCATCAAGGATATGTACCGGTCTTTTGGCCGGAGACAGTCCTATGTCCCGGACAGCTTCGACAAGACGGCTTTCAACGAGGGCCAGCGCAACGTCTATCTCAGGATCGGACGGCTGGCCAAGGTAGACCTTTCGGCGCTCGAGCGTGAGGCCGAAGAAGATGAAACCAAGGAGACCAACGATGTCACTGAATGAACATCTTGAACAAGACCTTCACGACCATGATGCACTGAAGGATTTCCCGGATGTAAGTACACTGGCCAAGAGCTTCATTGATACGCAGAAGAAAATCGGCGGGATGGTATCGGTGCCGGGGGCTGAGGCAGATGCAGAGTCCCGGGATAAATTCTACCAGCGCCTGGGCAAGCCGGACTCAGCTGACAAGTATGCCCTGAACTCTGAGGGGCTGGAACTTGATAAGGATGCCATCGGGGAATTCAAGGGGGCACTGCACAGCCTCGACCTGACACAGGACCAGGCACAGGGGCTGGTGAACTGGCTTGCTGCCAGTACCAAGGAACGGCTCGACAAGATCAGCCTCACGGCATCGGAGACCTCGGAAAAGACAGCCAACGACCTCCGTATTGCATGGGGTGCCGATTATGACCGACGCCGTGGCGCCGTCGAGAATACCGTTGAGCGTTTCTTCGGGGATGCCGCCACTGAAATCAGGGAACTGGCATCACGTAGTTCAGCTGTATCACGGGGACTTGCAGAGATTGGAGTGAGCATGTCGGAAAACTCAGCCGCTGGTGACAGCGTTGTATCGGAAGCAGAGACGCACAGCGTCGAAAGCGCACTGGCCAAGATAAGGGAGTACCAGGCAGATGAAGAAGGACCCTATAGAAATCGAAAGCACCCCGGACACGCCCAGGCCCAGGAAGAAGTCCAACGGCTCTACGCAATCGCATATCCCGGTTAGCGTAGACCGACTGCTTGATATCCGGCTGGAGTGTCTCCGCATCGTCGCCTATCGCGCCTCGGAGCGGGAGATGCGGCACCCGGAGGAAATTGCAGAGAAATGTTTCCAGTGGGTGCTGCGGGGAGCACTGGAAGCAGAAAAGACAGGTTGACTGTGGCAAAAATGTCACTATGATTCGAAGCTACGGGTTGCCCTCGAGGTCCGTGATTGCAGGATAACTCCTGCCGCGTGGGAATACGTTACATTCCAAGGAAGGGTCCGGCTTCCGGGTTGCTCTCCGAGAAAACTGACAATCGAAGTTTTTGACGGAGGGTGCCTGTATGAGTACCGAAATCACAACTGCGTTTGTCCAGCAGTATAAGGACAACTTCATTCTGCTCTCGCAGCAGAAAGGCTCACGGCTTCGCCCGTGGGTGAGGGACGATCCCGACTTCCTGAAAGGGAAGGCCGGGTACTTTGACCGCATTGGCTCAACGGCCATGCAAAAACGGACCAGTCGCCACCAGGATACCCCATTAATCTCGACCCCCCATTCGAGGCGTCGGATTACAATGGATGATTTTGTGTGGGCTGATCTGATCGACAATGCTGACCGGGTAAAACTCCTGGCCGATCCTGAAGGACCGTATACGACGAATGCGGTCTGGGCGGCAGGCCGTGAGTTTGACACCGCCATCGTGAACGCGATGAACGGGAACGCCTACAGCATTGATGAAGACGATGCAGCAACAACTGTTGCACTTCCCAGTGGCCAGAAGGTTGCGGTGAACAATCACTCGTTTGACTCCGGTTCCGGCGATGTCGGGCTGACCGTAGGCAAGCTGATCGCCGCCAAAGAAGTCCTGATGGCAGGGGAAGCAATCAGCGACGATGAACCCCTCTACTGTGTGGCCAACGCCAAGCAGCTGTCCAAGCTCTTGTCTGAGACCGAAGTGCAGTCGAGGGATTACAACGATGTCTACGCTCTCGTCCAGGGCCAGGTGTCTTCGTTCATGGGCTTCCAGTTTGCCCGTTACGAAAGCCTTCCCACGGACAGCTCTTCTGACCAGCTTGTTTACTGCTGGGCAGAGAATGGTGTGGGCCTTGGCGTCGGTGAAGATGTGACAGTCCGCATCTCCGAAAGAGACGACAAGAACTACTCCACCCAGGTGTACGTCGAGATGAGTTTCGGCGCAACCAGGGTCGAGGACGAGAAGGTCGTCGAAATCGCCTGTGATCCGAGTTAGGAGGGACCAATGGCAGTAACAACTGAACAGTCAACGGAATATGCGCTGACCCAAGCAGTGCCTGCGAAAGTCCCTGCCTCTCACCAGTGGCATGGACGAGTACGCATCGCGTTTTTCGCTTTCACACAAGGGTCATCAGCAGGTGATGCAACCTCAACTGCAACGCTGGTCAAGCTGCCAGCGGGTAAGGTGAGGATGCTCAACCGTCTTTCCTACATCGGCTTTTCTGCCATGGGGTCCAGTCGCACGATGGATCTCGGCTGGCAGGCCTATACCGATGATAACGGGGATTCGGTGGCTGCTGATCCGAATGGGCTTGATGATGGTGTGGATGTCTCCTCTGCGGGATCAGTGATCCCCGGTGGAACCATCGGCACACATGAAACCAAGCTCTTTGAATCGCAGGCAGGGGTGGTCATTGATGCCCAGATCAATGACGGCACACTTCCTGCTGCGGCGACGATCATGGGGCATATCGCCTATGTGGTCGACTAGCGGGTGAACCTCGCACGTTTGGTTGGTGGTAACGGGGATCGTCTCAACCGGGGCGGTCCCCGCCTTTTCTGGAGGAGGCAATGCCTGCATTAAGTGATGTAACGATTGCGAACTCCGCACTGTCCCTGATTGGCGATCAGCGTATTGTTTCCCTGACGGATGACAGTGAAGCGGCCAAGGCCATCAATGCAAACTATGACCTGATCCGGGATGAGGTGACAGCAGCCCATCCCTGGAACTGTGCGATCTACCGTGTCGAAGTAGCGAGTACGTCAACGACGCCCGTCTACGGCTTCACCAATACATTCAACCTGCCAACGGACCCCTGGTGCCTGCGTATACTGGAGATCCAGAACTTCGACCATGATGAATGGGTGGTGGAGGGACGGACATTCCTGGTGGACGCAAGCTCGGTCAACATCCGTTATATCAAGCGGATTACCGATGCCATGGAAATGTCGCCGGGGCTGGTGCAGGCCATATCCGCACGGCTGGCACATGCCGTCTGTTTCCGCCTGACGGGTGATGAGGACCTGCGTGGACGTATCTGGCAGTACTATGTCCAGGTTCGAAAGGACGCACGATCCACGGACGGCCTCGAGGGAGCGCCACCACTCATAGAGTCCTCGACCTTTGCCACAGCAAGGCTTTAATGCCTCGCCTCAACAACATCGTAAACTCCTTCCGGGCAGGTCAGCTCGGCACGGACATGCGCGGCAGAACGGATCTCGATCTGTTCGATTCATCCGCCCGGACCATCACCAATATGCAGGTCAAGGCACAGGGTGGCGTAAAACGCCGGACGGGTACGGTGTTCGTGGCGCCAGCTGAAGATGAGTCGAAAGTCTCGACGCTCATCCCCTTCGAGCTGGCAGATGGTACGGGTTACATCATCGAGTTAAGCAATCTCAAGGCACGGTTCTACAAGGCCAATGCCCAGATACGCGAAGCCACGAAAACGATAACGGCAATTACCAAGGCCAACCCAGCCGTCGTGACGGCCAGCAGCCACGGCTACAACAACGGTGACGAGGTTTACATCACAGCTGTTGCAGGCATGATACAGTTGAACGGGCGCTGGTTTACCGTTGCCAACAAGACGACGAATACCTTCGAGTTATCCGGCGTCAACAGTTCCGACTACTCGACCTACACCTCTGCAGGGACATCCGCCAAGGTCTACGAAATTACAACGCCGTGGAGCGACACCATGGCCGATGATGTCCAGTGGGCACAGGACGGCAATACGCTTTACCTCACCCACTCGGACAAGATGGTCAGGAAGCTCACACGGACTGCGGATACCGACTGGTCCCTTGCAACGGTGGTCTTTACAGACGGCCCCTACCAGGACACCAACACCTCGACCACGACACTCACGGCAGACGGGACATCAGGGTCTGTTACGATCACGGCGTCTGCAGCGACCTTTGCCGCAACCGATACCTCCGGGTCTGGTGGCAGCGGTGAGATAGACCGCATTGTCCGCATGAAGGTGGGGTCAGCCGCCTATGGGTATGCCAAGATCACGGCGTACTCCAGTGCCACGTCCGTCACAGCGACGGTCCTCACGGCACTTGGCGGTACGGCAGCGACCACGGACTGGAAACTCGGGTCGTTTTCCAGCACCACCGGGTTCCCGAAGGCCGTCCACTTCTTCGAGCAACGGCTGATGCTTGCGGCAACTTCAGCAGAGCCGAATGGTGTCTGGGGGAGTGCGATTGGTCTTACCGAAGATATGACACCGGGGACGACGGACAGTGATGCCCTCGATTATACACTTGCGACAAGGGACCAGACTTCGGTCCAGTGGCTTGCTGCACTGCAGAATGATCTTTTCTGCGGGACGCTCCAGTCAGAAATCAACCTGACTGGTGGTGATGCAATCCTCAAGCCTGCAAGTCCGCAGGTTGTTCCCAACTCATTTATCGGCAGCGTTGCGGTCATGCCGCTCTTTGCGGGAAATTCGATCCTGTTCGTGGATCGCACAGCCCTTTCCGTTATGGAGCTGAGTCTCATAACGGATGCAGTCACCCGGCAAAAGTTTCGAACTCTCGATCTCAACTGGCATGCGAGTGATATTACATCAGGCGGGATTATGCGATCCTGCTATCAGAAGAATCCGGAGAATGTGGCCTGGTTCGTCCTGAGTGGCGGGACACTGGCTTCATTGAGTTATGACCGGATCAATAATGTCATTGCGTGGCATACCCATGAGCTGGGTGGCGTAAGTGGCTCCGCGACAATTACCGTTACCGACTACGCCAACATTGCCGTTGGGACAACCATCACCATTACCAAGTCGGATGGCACGACGGTCACGTTTACATCCGAGGCATTAAGCGGGAGCGCCCCTTCAGGGACAAACGGCTGGCGCCCCAATGAATCAAACGACACGACAGCCGACAATATCTTCACGGCAGTCAACGGCCACGCTGATTTTACAGTGGCCAATCCTGCATCGAATGTTGTCACGATACTGGAGACAACCCGTGCGGGATCTGCACCCCTCAAGATCGCTACGAGCGATTCTACAAGGCTTGCTGCAACAGATGAAGCGGTTCCTATCGTTGAATCTGTATCTGTTATTCCTGCTTCGGGGTCAGCAAGCGGAGCAAACAGCCAGGTCTGGGTCACGGTTCAGCGAACCATTGACGGATCTACCCATCGGTATGTCGAGTACCTCGACACCTCAGTCTATACGGATTCAACATATGTCTATTCTGGTTCAGCTATTACATCGCTTACTGGCCTGCATCATCTCGAGGGCAACACGGTTGTGGTCAAGGCTGACGGGAGCCGTATCCCGAACACAAACGTATCGGACGGTACAATCTCGCTGGGCGGCACTTATACGGCGGTTGAGGCGGGGCTTCCATATACGCATACCCTGGTAACACAGGTCCCGGATATTGCTGTCAGCAATAACTCCATGGCTGGTATGAAGCGCCGGATACACCGTGTGATTCTTCGCCTGGTTTCATCACTCGGCTCCACGATTAACGGTGATCCTATTGTCTACCGGAAAGCTGGTGATCCCATGGATGCCGCACCGCCTGCTTACACGGGCGACAAGAGTTTCCCGGTTGATAACGAATGGGGCAGGGAAGGAACGATCACGATAACGGGCCACGACCCCTATGCCTTCGAGTTATCAGCCCTCATTACATCGGCCAATCTTAACCAGGAATAGTCATGGCCATATTTAATTTAACAGATCGTGAATTCCAGAATGTCCTGGATATTGGTGGTCGCGGCATCAGTGCTGCTGGTAGCTTTCTACAATCGAGAAGTACGGCAGCGACACTTGATGCCAATGCCCAGATCGCAGCCCTTAATGTACAGGAAATTGCGGAGACCCTTCCCATACAGATCGAAGGGATTGAATCAGAAATTGTTTCTGAGCGTGAAGCTGCTGCAATACAGGAAAGGCGGACTGCGCGGGATCTATCCGTGGCGCAAAGGCAGGCAGGATTAAGCCAGCAGTCCTTTGCAGCCCAGAGAGAACTCGTCACCCTTAGCAGGGATGAGATTGAGCTGAGATCCGGAATAAACGAGCGGCTTCTGGGAACAACACTCGAAGCCATTACGATCCGGGCCAACGAACGTGTTCGACAGCTTTCCCGGGACAGGCGTGACCAGATTGCAGCAATCAGGGCAGCGGCAGCAGCCGGGGGCGTTGAAGTAACGTCTGGCAGCATCGAGGCTGCAGAAGCTGATGTGCAGGAAGATATTGGTGCAGAAATCGGTGCAATTCGTGCGGAGCAGGCTGTTTCACTGGAAGAGGCCCGTATACGGGATGAATTAACGGATTCTGCGACACGGGAGCAGCTGGGGGGTGCAGACGAAAGATTGGCCCAGATCGATCTGGAGTTTCTTCAGCTTGAGGGATTGCTTGAAGACGCCGTATTCGATGCAGCCCTGGAATCTGAGATCAATCTCCGCAACAGGGATATCAATATCGCCCGGTTGGAACGAAGTCGTGAATTGCTTGAGCGAAAAGCGGCGATAGGAATTGAAACATTCCAGCGACAGGAAGAGCGTTTTGAGGATCAGGAAAGAGATCAGCTTCTATCCCAGATTGCCAGTGGGGCCGGGTTCGGGATCGATGTCCTGAGTAAATTCCCAACACTGGCCAGTAAGCTCGGTGATCTTATCGGCGTCACCGGGGGTGGTAGTGGAGGTGCGGGAGGTCTTGAAACGGCCATTAGCTCGGCTGCGGCAGAGCAGTTTGGCGGTGCCGCTTCATCAACGGCCACCAATGTAGCCGACGCCGGGGCAGCTTCTGGCACAGGGCCCGGAGCTAGTAATCTTCTGTCACCCGGTAGTTTTGCAGGTGATTTTGCCAGTGGCGTCAGTGCAACGCTCGGAGGCACAACACTTAGCAGCGGCCTTGTCAGCTTTCAATCCGGCCTGGGAGCCGTCGGGGGATTACAGGGGGCCACCACGGCATTCGCCAGTGGGGCGACATTAGGGCAGGCCCTTGGTGTTGTCGCTCCGCCAGTCGCCGCCATACTGGGGATTCCCATTGTGGCCAATCTTTTAAAAGGCGACGACAACGACGCACTCGCCCGTACACAGGCGACGGACAAGGTTGTCCAGATCCTGCAGAACCCGACAGCAGCTAACCTGGAACGGGCCAAGGCCTTACTGGGCCTGCCCAATACATTCGAAGACCCAAGTCCAAGGACCAAGGCCAAGTTCGATTTCGTTGAGGGCGCCATCAACAGGGCAGGCGGGATTACCACCCTTTCACCTGCAGCCCAGGAAGTCTTCCTTGCCGCTATCCAGAGACGGGCTGATTTAAGGGAGGAGCAGGAGCAAGCCGCTCGCAGAAGGCTTGGGCTCCCGGCGACGAACCAGCAGCTAAACCAACCAATACCGGGAGGAGAGGGTCAAACATTCGGTGATACGGCTGCAGGTCGGCTTATCCGGCAGGGCCTGACGCCACGACAAGCTGAAGAACGGCTACGGAGCCAGGGCGAGTAAGCGGTAACGGAGCAGATAATGGCGATTCGACTACCAGCATTCGAACGACGGCGTGGCCCGACTACCCAGGGCAGGGCTCCGACTGATGTAACGCCTACTTTAAGGCCGGGTGTCGCACCAGCACCAAGCCAGCCATTCACTGATATTGCAAAGATTGGCAATAGCATAACGGACCTGGCGACAGATATGAAAAATCGCTGGGAAACTGGTCGTGCAACCGGGATGATTAGCGCTTTTCAGGTTGAACTACAGAAATTTGGCGACAGCATATCGCCCAGTGATTACGGCAAACGAGCAGAGCTTATTAGCGCAGAGGCTGAGCGTCTAAAGACCCAATACCTTTCATTTGCAAGCAGGGAGGGATGGCGTCCCGATAATGCCAGTGACTTCGAAAAGGCCCTGACGTCACAAGCAGCGCAAGCAGAAATAAATGCGCTGAAGACTGCCAAAAACCAGGAAGTATCCTGGCATAGAAACAATATAACCAATGTTATTGATGAGCAGCTTCGCCGCACGGAAACCCTTGGTTTCGAGGATGGTGGTCGTCTTGTGGAGACGGCTGGGCAGACTATTAGACAGTCCATTAATGCGGCAAGTGGCGTACTTTCTGCGGCAGAGCTTGATGGATATTTGAATGGGCCACAGGGCTGGTTCGTTCAGAAAGAGAACCAGTATATGGAGCATCTGGTCGAGCAGGACCCGGAGCGGATGCTGGACTATACAGCTAAATTTTCACTTCGGGGAGAGGCCTTTAGAAAACAGGCAAGAGGTATCCTTTCAAGCAGGGCAGGAAAGGCAAACTCAGCTTTCAAGGCCCAAGTCGATAACATGGGCACTTCTATTAAGAACCTGGCTTCATCCCTTTCGATTGCAAGCGATTCCCAGTGGAACGAGGAAAACTGGGTCCGGGGTGCGTATGAAGACATCGACGCACATTTGGCTGCTATCAATCAGATGCTCCAGTCACAGCCCATGATCGATGCGCGGGATTTTAATAAACTTACAAATTTTACCAGCGATTTAAGGGCGCTTCGAATAGCAAATCGGTGGGCAGAGCAAATTGTCTTAACAAACAAAGAAGACCGCCTTGACGAGATCATGTCCTCATTTGAGGAATATGCTGGGAGTGAAGAAATCCGGAATGCCCCCGGTAGAACAGCGACGGCGCTCAAGGGACAGCAAGAGCGCCTTACGAAACTGGTCACTGAAAGAAAGGCCTTGATCAATTCCGGTGAGGAAATGAAGGGGCGTCTCGACGCCATGGTGGATAGCGTCGGCTCTTTTTCAGTAATTGGGACCCTGAAAACGACAGGAGATCTTGCTGCTCATAGAAAGGGCCTTGAGGCGCTGAGTGAACAGCTACAGGTAGAGCTTAAGCTGGACAGAAGTGGTGATCCAGATGCCAGGCACATGAAGTCGTTTCTCGCTTCGCGGATCGCACTTATTCAAAGGGAGATCCAAGCGACAAATGACCGGGCCCAGGGCCTTCAGGATGCCCGTGATGTCGCGCTTATATATGACGGCAAATTCACTGGAGGCGATGCCGAAAAGGAGGCGGTTCTTCAACGGACCTTGAGCAGGAATGATCGGTTCGGAGAAACCTATGGCTCAAAAATGGCACAACAGCTCCTGACCCCAGAGGGGCTATCAGGTCCCATAAGCACCGAGGTATTTAACATAGTTAAAAATGCCGGATTTGTTCCTGCACAAGTTGCAAATGTGATTGACCGACATCTTTACGAATTAAACGTCGAATCTTCAGACGCTGATAAAATAGCGATGTCACATCTTATTCAATTTGTGAAGTTGCTCCAGCGAACCAACAGGGCAGCCGTCGTCAGGGCCTTTAGTGAAAATATACAGGACATAGCAACAGCGGCTAATTCGGAAGACCTGTTACGGGGGCTCGAGTGGGCAAATTCCTATCTAAACCGCAGTGAGAAAACTCCGCCGAATAGAGCCGAGATAATGGAAGATCTGCAAAACTACATGGGGAATTAAGAGTGCGGCGATGGGGAATTTGCAAAACCAGATTATGAAGTGGTCTAACACCCTTTCATTTGAGGATGATTCGCGTGAATGGCTGGGGAAGATCACTACGGTTATTGATCCCGGTCTCCTGGAGCAGGACGATTATCCTGCTTATGAAAGCGAAATCCGCGAAACTGCGATGCAAATAGCAGGTGGTGATCGTACGCATGTAGAGGTTGGTGACGGCGGCTTCATCCGTAAAAGACCGGATGAAATAGTCGCGGAAGCTATTGAGCGTAGAAGCTCGTCTTGGGGATTCACCTCCATCACGGGAAAGCGAACCCTGATGAAACACATGCCGACAAGTAACAGGTTCCCGTTTGGCGGGGTTCACGCACAGGAAGAAATCCGAACACAAATACTCGATGTGGTTAGGGAATATAGAAAAGGGGTAATCCCCGATGATACGCGCAAGGCGATAGACAGTGTACTCGATGATGAGATTGTTCGTCAGAGAACAGGTGTACCACTGCATCGCTTTTATACAGCACCGCAAAAACTTGCGCCCAATCAGCAGATAACAAGGTTCGGTGTTGTTGATTCAGAGACCGGGGAGCGTGCTCCACCAGCTACGTCTCTGTTTTCAAATAGCGATATGATTGAGATTACTTATGCATTTCACAGGGCATCGGCAGAAGCTGAGTACAAAAGAATTCTTCCGTCATTTCTTTCTGAAATGGGTGTGCCGGGGGACGATAAGGACCTGACCCTTGAAAGTAGACAGAAAGCAGAGGCTGCTGCGTTGGAAGCGGCCTCAAAAACTGTTGGCCAGCCTCAGTATCACATCTGGTTTAACGGAGAGCTTATCCGTAAGTTTTGGCAACCGACTATCCGGAACACAGTTGCGTCACCATCAACAACAACGGCGGCTCGAGCGCTTCAATTTTTAGGCTCTAGCGTTGGTCCATTTATGCAGGGTGTTTTTGCTGAACAGAACTTTGGGCCAAACCTTCCGGCACAGGAGATGACAGACCGCCCGTTTGAGCAGCTTTGGCAGGACGACGAGATGCCGAATGAGGTTATTCCGCAATGACCTTTCAGGACAGCTACGACCCAGCAACCGACGACCCAGCAACCGACGACCCCGACTATAGGAATACCCTTATGGCTCATAACAGGGTCAGGGTGTTCCAGGATTACGGAGGGCCTAATCTTGACTGGAAGCCGGACTTTACTGAATTGCTCGGCCTTATGCTCCGTACAGAAACAACCCTTGGTGCAAGCCTTGATAAACAACCGACACCAGAGTTCTCACCCCTCGACGGGTATAACGGTGTCGATGATGTCATGGGTACGCCCTATGAGTCGTATGCCGTATCCTTTGCATTTTCGAGAAGTCCGCAAGAAACAGCCTATATAAAAAGACGTATCGACCAGGCCCAGAAACACCAGACAGTATT
>CEUO01013099.1_pt1 | contig 21992 bp, 12 predicted proteins | sample 531391 | NCBI WGS metagenome assembly CEUO01 (sample SAMEA2622799, study PRJEB7988) | marine metagenome | isolation source: saline water (ENVO:00002010), including
AGTGTAAATTAATGGATAGTTTAAAAGTAACAGGATTAAGTACAAGTCTAGGATTTGTCTATTGGACAGATTTATTATCTGGTATTCTTATGTGTGTAATGTTTGCAATACAGATTTATTATTTATATTTAAAAACAAAAAAGATAAAGGAAAGTTAAATGGATATAAAATCAATGCTTGTAAAATTAGCTGAAGAGCAAGCTGAAAAAATGCAAGAAGAGGCAATCAATCATTTAGGTTCAGATGAAATGGCTGAAAAAATAGCGACTGCTATTAATCAAAGAATTGACATTCCATTTGTTAGTGAAGACAAAGAACAAATATTTTTTGAGAAAGTTGTTGATGTTGTAACAGACATCTTAGAAGGCGTATTTAAAGGTAAGTAATGCCAGAATCTAAAAAAAAAGTAACTAAAGCATCTCCTAAGGTTTCTAAGGAGGTAAAAGAATGTCAAGAAGCTGTTGTTTATTTATTAGAAGAAATGGATATTGTTAAAGGGAAATTAGATAAACTAATGAGTAGAATGGGATTATAATGGCTGACGTAATAGGAATGTCAGATGTATCTTCTCCAGACACAGGAAAAGGAAGTGTTCTTAAAACTGGAGGAGGAAGAAGAAAATATAATGTTAAAAAAAGGAAAAGTAAAATGCCAAGTAAAGCAAAGTGTAAAACAGGGTGGAAAAAAATGGGATACAAAAGCGCAAGTGATTGTATGAGTTATGGTAAAAAGAAAATGGGTAAAACTCAAAAAGCTGGAACATCTGCAAAAGCAGAACAAGACATGGTTGGAACTGCTATGGCTAAATCTAAAAATGTTAGAATGAAAAATCGTATTAAAAAGAACTTAAGCAAAAGTGGTTATTAGTGGGTAAGAAAATAAATGTAGATTTATTTAGTAATGATATTGGTTTTGGAGACACTATTAGTCGTACAATTAAAACAATTACTAGAGGTAAAGTAAAGGAGTGTGGGGGATGCAAAAAGCGAAGAGATATATTAAACAGGATGATTCCGTACAGGAGCCCGATTACCAAGAAATACGAGTAAAAAACGGTGGCAGAGTTGAAGGGGCTGAAGGTGGATTACGTTTAGACGTATTTGACCACGATGCTAATTCTGAATATGATTTTTCAGATAGCGATTGTTCTTTATGCGAACTTCCAGAGCATTCTCAAAATCTTATTATAGAAGATATGGAATACGAAGAAAATGCCTAAATCCACCTATAAAATAAAACAATTTCATGGTGGTATGAACACAGGTTCAGACCCTAGAGATATAGAAGATAATGAATGTGTATCTATAGAAAATTTATCTATTACTAACATAGGAAGAATAACAACTTTAGGACAATTTGATAGAGATGCTGAAAGCAATATATTAGAACTTCTTCCTAATCGTGGTTTATTTTCATTTAAATCTGATAAAAAATTAGACGGCACTGATTCTAATGAAACATTTATAGCTGCGTATGATGATGGAACTAGCGCTATAGATATATTAGATAGCGATGGTTGGGATAGCGGGGTAATAACTCTTTTTGATAGCGATTTACCTGTTTTTTATGTAGGGGATGGTAATTTAAGAATAGGAGATGGAGAATTTGATAATGCTATTAATAACAAGTGGTTTGGATATATTAGTGAAAATAGATTTAATGGTTTAAATGCAAGTTTAGAAAGATTTGAAAAAATAACTGTTGCTTGTGTAGCTGATAGTTCAGATAGTTTAGATGGAAAATATTTTGATATATATGGAGCTGATAATCATAAAACTCAAGTATGGATAGATGTAGATAATAGTGGAACTTCTCAACCCACTGGAAGTGGAAGCTATATTCACAATATAGAAGTGACTGGTATCGCTACAAATGATAACGCAAATACAGTCGCAACTCAAGTAGCTGGAGCTATTAATGCTAATTCAGAATTTAGTGCAAGTGCTGACACGAACACAGTAACTATAACATTAATTGATAGCGGTGAAAAAACTGATGCGCACGCTGGTAATTCTGGATTTACAGTTTCTGTAGTTACAACTGGAAACCCTCTTGGGTGGCATCAATCTAATCAATCTATATTAAAACCAACATTAGGACATTGTTTAATATCCACACCGACTGCTGGCTCTGATAGTGATGGCGTTAATTCTAGTGATTCTGAATATATAGGAAATGTTGCGGATGGGTCTGGTGGGGATGTTCTTGATTTATCATCTGTTAATTTGCGAGTAGGTTTGCAATATAATAGTTATAGAGGTGGTAACGCAGCTTATTATAATAGTGCTGTTAATATTACAAAAACTGATGATGATGGTTCTGGTGGTATATCAATATACCCTTTATTTGGCGATTATAATATTTTTCTAGACGGAGGAAGCGATACAGCTACAGCTTCTTTAACTGAATCCAGTTCTATAACATTAACAGAAGAAAAAAGCATATTATTTGGAATATGGATAGACTCTTCTAATCATTCTAATTTTGAAAAAATACAATTTATAGCAACAGAAACCACATCTTCTACTAATTTACAATGGGAGTTTCAACCAGATGAAGTAAAGCCAAATACTTGGAATGTTTTTGTTTGTAATTTATCAAATGTTATAGAGGGAGATGCAACTGGCGTAGGATTAGATAGTTGGCAGTTATTAGTTCCTAGAAAGGGAACAACTACTTTAGATTTTTATTTTTCTGGTATAGTTGTAGCAACTAATCCCGCTTTAACTGGATTTCAACCAGGTGAATATACATTTTATTATTCTTATTTATATGATGAACAAAAGCAAGAATCGATACCATTTAAATTTATTGATGTAAATTCAAATTACGATTTTAATAAAATTAACATAATTGGAGGTTCTGTACTATTTAATTTTGATGCCTATATACATCCATACAATAATGGTGGAAGTTCTTATAATATATCAGAAAGAATAACAGGCTCTAGGTTATATTATAAAATGCAAGAAAACGATAATTATTATTTAATAGGTGAATTAGATTATGTAAATAATGGATTTAAATGGTTACCAGAAGGTGATGAAATGGCATATTCTATGGCAAATACATCAAGCACTGCATCTCCTCTTTTAAATAAAGCTGCTATTGTAAAAGGAATTTCTCCAAATACAGCTAATGTAATAGACACTTTTAGAACTATTAATGGATATGGAGGAACAACTGGGTATATAGATGCCAAATTTAAAACAGCTGTTGTTCATGGTAGGAGAACTTATATAGGAAATATAAGACAACCTTCTGGTTCTGATGGAAAAAATTATCCAGATAGAATGTTAAAAAGTGCAGTAAATAAATTTGATGTTTTTCCAGATACAATTGGAAGTGTTGATGTTGCAATTAATGATGGTGAAAGTATAATTAAATTGGAAGGTTATGCAGATAGAATATTACAATTTAAGGAAAAAACTTTATACATTATTAACATATCTGAAAATGTAGATTTTTTAGAAGATGTTTACACAGGAAAAGGATGTCTTTATGATTACCATGTTACTAAAACAGATTATGGTATTGCATGGTTTAATAAATTTGGTGTGTATTTTTATGACGGTCAAAGAGTTTCTAATCTTTTAGAAAAAGATGCTAGAAGAATAATAAATGAACAATATTGGGATTCTTTTATAACGGATGCTGAAAATCTTGGTACTTATTCTTCAAACACTGTAGAGTTTTCAAATACTCATCCAGCTAATACGTCTACTCTTACTTTTCGAGTTGGAAGTGAACAAGTAAAAACTATACAATTTTTAGATGGAGCCGGTACAAATCAATTAGCTTTTGAAGGAGACCACATAGCTGATACTTATGTTGATAATTTTCTTGATGCAAATTTTGCTGAATCCTTATGTGAGCATGTGACTGGAATAGTAAACTCTATGTCTAATTTATCAGCTTCTAATAATGGAGCAACTATGACTGTTACAGCTGATACTGCAAATAGTAGTAATAATATAACTATAGGAAATAGCGGTTCTCATAATACGACTATTGGGACATTTATAGCTGGTTCAACTGGAGATGGTTCAGCTAATGATTCAAATACTGCTAATGCTCATATTGGATATATTCCAAATAGAAGGCAAATATTAATTAGAAATTTTAATGGCGATGTTTTAATATATGATTTTATATTAAGAGCTTGGATAAAAGGAATTGATTTAGCTTTATATATGGGTAGTAATCCAGCTGATAGAAGTAATTTTACATTAGATGGCAATCAAGATTTAATATATTTAACAGGTGGAGATGGAAGTGGAGACCAGACTCCAGATATATACAGATGGGATTCAACTCCAGCGAATGGAAATCCTTGTAAATATACAACAAAAGATATTGATTTTGGTCATCCATCAGTTAGAAAAAAAATATATAAAGTATATATAACATATACATCTGGTTCTTCTGGTGTACTTACTGTTAAATATGGATTAAATGGAGATACGACTCCAACTGAATCTGCAACTGCAATAACACCTTTAGCAAATAATAATCCAAAATGGACTAGGGCTGAATATAGATTTTCTTCATATGGGGATAATGATATTAATAATTGTTATTCTTTCCAATTGCAATTAGGCCCTTCAAGCGGAGATGCTGGATTTGAATTAAACGATATAACAATAGTTTATAGATTAAAGAATGTAAAATAATGGCATTAACAAGAGAAGAAAGAAAATTATTACATCAAAAATCAAAACAGCCTACATTTGGAATAAATAAACCAGATTCTAGAGAAGGCCATGATGGAGATATAGCGTTTAGACAAGTATCTGGTTCTGGAACTGTTCAATATGTAAAAGAAAATGGTGATTGGACAGCTATATCTTCTTCTGGAACAATGCCGCAATCTAGAAACACCGTTAATCCTTCCTCTTCAGGTTCAGGTTCTATTTCAATTCATAGTGGTTTATCTGGTTTAAGTATTGATGACCATCCTCAATATTTACTTATTGACGGAACTAGAGCAATGACTGGAGATTTAAGTTTAAGTGGAGGAGATGGAGCATTAACATTTACTGTAGCAGGTGAAAACTCAATAAAAATTCCAGATAATCAAGCAAGCGCTTTAATAATAGAAGAAGCTAATACGGCTTATTTAACATTCACCACTACTAATAGCGGTGAAAAAATGCAATTCCATAAAGAATTAGATATAGATGCAGTTTCTGATTTTGGTTCTAATGCTATGACAAATGTTAATATTGATTCAGGTGCTATTGATGGTACAACTATAGGTGCAAATAGTCAAGCTGCTGGTGATTTTACTGCAATAGGAGCTGTTTCTGCTGGTACTATAGTAGGAACAACAATAGATGCAACTACTGATTTTACTATTGGAACATTAATTATTACAGATGACCAAATTCAAATGACTCCATCTGATTCAGATACAATTACTATCGCAGGTGCTTCTAATGGAGTATTAAATATTACAACAGTAGACAACGCAGCCGCAGCTGCTAATATAAATATAACTGCTGATGGTAATATTGCTATAACTTCAGCTAATAGTATAACATTAGATACGGCTGGGTCAGATAACGAGGTTGTATTTAGTAATGGAGGAACAGAAAGATTTGCATTTAAAAATGATGGTTCTCCAGAAATAGATGTAACAGGAAATTTTACAATAGATGGAAGTGCTGATATAACTATTGATTCTGTAGGAGATACATATATAAAAACAAATAGTAATTTTGTTGTCCATGTGGGAACAACTGGTTTTATAAAATTACATAATTATGATGTTACATTATATCAAAATTATGGTATAATGAATAAAAAAGATAAATATCATTTCACAACTGGGCAAGCTGATTTAAAACAAAATTATTCAATATTAAGTTATTTTGAAGAATCTACTACTTTTGAAACATATCCGAGTTAATTATGGGGGCAAGTACAAATAATAAACGAACATTTCAAGAATTTAGATATATTAAAATTCCAGACAGGAGACTTATATCTGGATTGCTATATGTTAATGTTGTCAATCATGAAGCGAATGATGCTCAAGACGATTTAATACAACAATGTAATGACCATACTGTTGGAAATGGGATTAAACATTCTAATTCTTTTTCATCAGATGGTTCATCAGCTGGAACGTTTCAAGATAGAGGTAGAGAAGGAATGAAGCATACATTTGCAGATTACGATTGTTTTGTTTTTCATGTAGCTGGTGGTATGAGTTTATCTGGAGGAATTGCAGCTCCTACAACAGCACACACAACTTACAACAATTTATCTAGTTTAGTTTCTAATGGATTTGTAGATAATAGTGGGCCTTCACCAACTTGGGTAGATGGTGGTGGGGCTGTTCCATCAGGTGACCAAACTAGAAATTGGACAACTTTAAATGATAATAGTGGTGAAAATCCTTTTGGAGATTATTGTTCTCATTTTATAAAATACCATTTATTGTCTAGAATTAATAATGCTTCTGGACATGGATTAAATCAATCATCTAGACCTAATTTTTATAAAAGTAGACCTATGCACGTTCAAACTTATACATCTCCCGCTGGAGTAGTTAATTTAGCTGACCCAGCTACTGTTACGAATGAATATGTTTTATCTCATGGTATATATGATGATAAAGATACTCAAGGAGAAGACTTAGGAATGGCTTCTTATTCTAAACCAGGTCATGGAGTTACTGGTTTTACAAGAATAGAATCAAGTGTAAGAACAGCAGGTGAAAGTCAAGCAGCTGATGGAACAATAAGCAATAACGATGGTAATACATATTATTCTCCTGTAGATACAATTAAAATTTATGGAAATCATAATTTAATATTTGAATCTCATTCAACAACTGGAACACCAGGTAGCGGTTCTTTTAGAAGAGTGTATTCATATGATAGTAGCCGAAGTTCTCATATTACAAGTTTTTGGAATTTAGTTATTGATATTGGTCTTAGAGGAAACAATCCACAAGGAGCTGCTACACAAACTGGAAATCCCGATAAAGCAATTTTAAGACCTCAAATAAATGTTTCATTTCAACCATTTGGAGAAACTGCAAATTTTGATATTTCTGAAACTCAACACACATAATAATGTTGTTGGATAAAAAACATATGTTAATTAAATTAAATAGTAAAGGTATATATTAATATGGCAAATAATTTATATTCAATTGCTTCTTCAGCTGCAAGTTCTATTGGCGATTATGAATCTAAAAAAATTGGAATACAAGAATCTTTAAGAAATATAGATTTTGAAAAAAAGAATTTAGACCTTAATTTGCAAAAAATATCAGCTGTTACAGATACATTATCAAAAGGATTGGAATTAGCTGGAACAGTTGCTGTTGGAATGGAAGATACAGCTTCCTTTAAAAAATCCATGCCATACGCTGAAAAAAAATTACAAGAAATACATGGTTCTCCAGATACTAAGTTAGAACAAATTGAAAGAGGTAGGTTTAGAAAAGCTATAGATTATTTAAGTGGCACTCCAGCGGAATATAAATTTGGCGATATAAAATTTTCTGGAAAAGATGATATAGCTGATTTAAAAGCTTTGGGCAAATTTGGTAAATATGATAATATGTATAATCAAATGTTTCCAGAAGCTTCTAGTATTGAAAATAAAAATATACCAAAATCTGAATCAGAAAATATACAAACAAATAAACCTGATTCTTCTGTATTTGAAAATGTTAACGTTATTCCTAAAAAGGATATTCAAAAAACGGATGAATATGGTTTTTCAATTGATTCTAGTTCAAGCAAAGTAAATTCTTATGATGAATATGTTAAGAAGCATGGAGAACCTTCAAATGCTATAAAAGCTATGTTTGGTATAATTACTCCTCCTGCTAGCAAAGATGTTCTTGATTTAGATTCAATGTGGGATGATGCAATTTGGAATGAAATTGAAGATGTTCAAGATTTTAATTTATCTCAACCTGGAGGTGGTTATTATATACAACAAACAGGTCTTGGTAAAAAGGGATAATTATGACTATAGCTGAAAAATATTTATCTAAACATGGAAGATATGGAGATACAGAAATAGTAGAAACTTCAGATGGAAGCCTTTGGCATGTTAGTAATGATGAAAAAAGATTAATAGAATTATATGGAAAACATGGTGAAGAATTAGTAAATAATGTTGGTTCTGGTACTATTAATCCAACAACAGGTTTAGAAGAAAAATGGGCATGGTTAATACCAGCTGCTGCTGTTGCACTTAGTTCAATTAGTGGTGCCGCTGCTGGAAAAGCTCAAGAAGATTCTGCTAGAACGCAAGCTGGTTATGCGCAAAAAGGAATAGATATAGTTGGTGATTCTCTTTCAGCTTTGTCTGAATCTACAAGAAAAGCTAGGGAAGGCATTACAGCTTCATTTGAAAAAAAATTATCTGATTTTTCAGATACATTTGGATATAAAAAACAAGGATTAAGAAAGTCTATTGAAAAAGCAAAAAGTGGAACTGGCTTTGCAAATGTTCAAATAGGAGATGAGGATTTAGAAATGTTAAATAAATCTATAGAATCTGGAATGGGAGATTTGCAATTTGCATATGGTTCTGAAATGGGAAAAGAAAGTGCTAGAGAAAAAATAGAACGTTCTAAATTGGAAAGTGAAAAACTTAGATTTGAACAAGAAAAAGAACTTCTTAATAAACAAGCAAATTCTTGGTATCTTGGTAAAAATATAATGAATCTTTTTAGTTAAAGTTATGGCAAATTATTACGGAGCTGATGTATTAGCATCACTAAATAGAATATTACAATACAGGCAACAGCGTGAACAAACAAAAGTGTCTGAATCTTTATCTATGTTAAAAATGGCTCAAGACCAAAGAAATTTAGATAGGTCTTTTCAATTAGAAGAACAAAAATTGGGAATAGGTGATAGCGAATTAGCTAAGTCAGTAAGGGAAAATAGAGCATTAAATAAAAGAGTTTTAGAATCTCAAGTTTTAACTAGTGAATTTGCAGCTGAACCAGAACAACTTGATTTACAAAGAAAAGCAACTTTAGCTGAAATAGACAAAATTACAGCTCAAACAGAAGAAGCTAGAAGAAAAACATTTGATGCTAGGTTGGATGAATTAGATACAATTGCTGAAAGAAATCATGCAGAAATTATGGAAAATGTTATTGGAGCTTTTGGAGTACAAGAATCTATTATAAAGGCTCAAGAAGGAAGTGGTATAACGGGTACTTTTGAAAAAAGTTCTTTGTATAAAAATTTAAAAAATAATACATCAAGAAAAGAAAGAATGGAATTTAGTAAAGAAATACAAAATAGTATTTTTGGAATGGTTCAAACTGAAGGAAAAACTGATGATTTTGAAAATATGTTAATTAATTATGTTAGTGCTAGTATGAAATTAGGCAGTCCCAGATTTGGAAAAAATTTAAATGAAAGAATGAAATTTCTTACATCTGAAGAAAAAAAATATAATAAAATATTTAGAGCTGGTTTCGATGAACCTACACTAACAAGATTTCAATCTTTAGGTGTAGAATTATTAAGAGCAAAAGAAATAGAAAAAAATATACAAAATGAAAGAATTGAAGCTGGAACTGGAGATTATAAATTTGATATAAATAAAGTTTCTAATATAAAAATATCACCTCAAGATACTCAATTACTAGATGCAGTTATTAGGGGAGGTGAAGATGTTGATAATATTCCACCTTCTTATATGGGGGCTCAAGGAATGAAAACTATTCAACAAAGTATTTTAAATAGTGAAAAATCTCTCGACCAATTAGCTGTTTTGTATAATAAAGCTATGCAATCTAAAAATCCAACAGATAAACAAAAAGAATTAATTGATGAGTATGACGATAGAAAAGATGATATTGTTTCTCAAATAAGGATTCAAAAAAGAGTTCTTAATAGAATACGTTCTGGTATTTAATGCCTTTAAATCCTCAAAAATCGCTATATAATTCATTGTTTGACGATGAAGATAAGACTATAACTCCTTCTTGGACTCCAGAAGAAATAATAAACTATTATAGTGAAATAGATACATCTAGAGCTAAAAAAGCAATAGGTGGAAATTCAAGAAGCTTAGCAAATCCAACTGGAGTTACTTATTCAAATCCAAATCAACCAAATCAAGAAAAACCACCTTTACCTAATGATTTGAATCCACAAACAATGCTTGACATTATGGAACAAGCTGATATTCTTCAAGAAGAAGATTCTCCAATTCAAGAAGAAAAATCTTTACTTTATAAAACTGGAGAAAATCTTGATGCGATTATTTTTGCAGGTTTAGATGCTTTTGTAGATACTGCAACATTTGGAACAAAAGATTTTCTATTAGAACAAACTTTGGGAAGAATAGACCCCGAAGAATTAGAAGAATATAGAGAAAGAACTGAATCTAGAAAAGAATTAGCTGCTGGTAAAGTTAGTTCAGCTATAGGTTCATTTGCAGGTTTTGTTAAAGGCCTTCCTTTTAAAGTAGCTGGAAATATTGTTACAAAAGCAACTCTTCCAGTTGCTAAAAAAATGTTTAAGAAAAAAATAGGAGATAAAGCTTCTACTGAATCAACAAAGCAAATAACTAAAGCTGGTGAGCAATGGGCAGCTAAAGAAGGTTTATCTAAAAATGCTATAAAATTAGGAACTTCAAAATATACTCAAGTCGCTTCTAAAAGTAGAATGCACCCTATTCTAAAGCAAAAAACATTTAATAAAGCGTTAAAAGAAGAATCTGAAGTATTAATACAATCTCAAATGGCTTTAGGTAAAATAACTCAAGCTGAAGCTTCTATAATGAGAGGTATGTTTGACACAATGATGAAAAAAGGAGTTCCAATACAAAACATGCTTCAATTAGGTCAAGTAATGTATGGAACTGGGAGAAGAGGTAGATTTGTAGGTCAATTATTAAATGATGCTTTTGTATATAGTTTTATTGATGGAGCATTTTCTCTCTCTAATCAATGGAACTATGCAAGAGAGCAAGGTCAGTCTTTTTCTGATGTTTTTTCCAGTCAACAACTTTTAGAAGATACTTTATTTGGAATGTTAACTGGTGTTGGATTATCTGGTGGAGCTGCTATATTTAAACCATTAGGTAAAATGGCAAATTCAAGAGTTGATTTTGCATCAGCTATAAATACTTGGAGACAATCAAATCCGTATAAAGGAAAATCAAGACAACAATTAGCTAAAGATTTATTTTATTTCGGAAATCACGCTTGGAGAAACGGAAAGCCAAGTCAGGTTGAATTTGGTAAAGGAAAGTTTAAAAAAGAAATAGATTTAACTCAAGGTAAAACTCCTTATGAAAATGCTGAAGATGGAATTAAATCTTTACATAAAGAATTAACACAAGTTCTTGGTGGTAATTATAAAAAAGAAGTTACAGATTATCTTTTAAAAGAAAAAAATCAATACGCTAAAGATTTATTAAGTGAATCTTTAAAAGAACCATTTAGAAGTTTTGCGCAGGAATGGCCTAGAATGTTATATGGAGGTATGGTTTTTAACGCAGGTATGATAGCCCAAGACGCTTGGAGCACTGGTGAATTATTAGGAGGATATGGCGAAGATTATGACGGGTGGGATGTATTTACAAATTTAATGATAGGTGCATATACTCAAAGAAAAGACAACACTTCTACATGGGACATGAATACGGATATAAATAGGATTCGTGAAGGTATTAAAATATTAGGTGGAGACCCAGAATGGAAAAATTCTAATTTTTATATAGATGAAAATTTTCCAATTGCTAGGTCTAGATTTGACAAAGCTTCAAGAAAAAAAGAATATCAAGATTGGTTAGTTGAAAATGGATTGGCTACAAACGATGAAGCTGAAGGTAGAGAAATGGATGCTTTTGCAGTCCCTGCTGGTGAAAAAAGTGTAAAAATTTCTATGGAAATAGAAGGTCAAGATTACGGAATATTGCAAGAACTTGTTACTGCGATGAACTCAGACTTCCATACTTCTAAAACATTAGATGCAATAACAGTTAAAGAAGCAAATGCAATGCTTAAAAAGTATGAAGAAGTTCATGGTATAAAGAAAGATGACATGAAAGGACTTCGTGATTTGCAAGAAGAATCAACAATAAAAGCAACTGAAAATTTTGAAAATGAAATGCTTGGTATTATTAAAAAAATTGTTGATGTAGCTGATAAAGAAAGTGAATTTGATGACTTAGCTGGGTTCTTTACAACAACTACTGGTGATAAGATTATTACTCCACAAACAATAATAATAGACAAAAAATTAAAAGATAAAATTAGAAAAGGTGATTTTGAATTTCTTGGTTCTGGAGATGACGCTGTAAATGAAGTTGAAAAAATGAAAATGAGTCTTCAATCTATTATTAAATCTTTATCAAGTGGATTAGAGGCTATTCAAACAAGTTCTAATGCAAATGTAATGGAACTAAAAAACGAAGCATCTTTAAGAAAAATATATGAAATAGTTAGAAATTCAGAACAATCTGTAAATAAAACATTTGAAATGAAAGACCTTGTCTCTAGGGAATTTAGATATTCTGATTACATGGATTATTTACCGAGTATGGTAAAAAACAAAGCAATTTCAGTTTCTAAAAGTATTCAAGAAATATTTAGTCCAGAATTTAATGGAAGACAAAAATTGTTAGGAGCTTTGCAAGGAGCTGGCCTTATAGATAAAGATGGGAATATTATAAAAAGTGTAAAACAAATAGAATTTTCTAAAGATGTCAAAGATGATGTTTCAAAAGAAGAACAAGCTTCTATGAAAAGAGTATTAGGTCAAATATTGACAATGCAATCTTCTATAAATATTCCAGACAAATTAACATCTAGCAATACAATTGTAAATAAAGATGGATTTGTTAGATTAAAGAAAACTTTGCAAGGTTTTGGATTAGATGTAAAGAAATTAGATAGTTTTTATTACGAATACCTTATCAATATACTTAACACTAAAAGATTTAAAGATTCAAGATTATCTGGAGGTCAAACAGATTTTGTTTTACAAGCTGTTTCTTCTGGATTTGGAGAAAATAATTTAAAGCCAGAAGGTACTTCAAATAATTTTATTTTAAAAAGAATTGAAATTGTTGGTAATGATGATTTTTCAACGAAATACAATAATTTTATATCTGAAATTTCAAATAAGTCTGGTGGATTAGTGGAAATATCAAAAGAAACTATTGATGTCGGAGTTATGGAAATCCCTATTTTACAAGCTGAAATGAAGAAATCTGCATTAGGTAGAAACACTTATGATTCAAATGTTGCACTTGGGACTGTTCTTGAAAAACTTACTCAAAATGGTTTGGGATTTTATTCAGATAGAATTAAAAATTATATTGCACTTGCCCCAGAAATTAATCAAGCAAAAATTCAAAATATGCTTTTTGATTTAGGTGTATTAAAAATAAATGAAGATAGTGGAAGAATTGAGGTAGAAGAAAAAGAAATACTTACTGAAGATTATTGGAAAAAAGTTGATAAATCATTAAGACAATTTGGATACACAGAAGGCTTTATTAATCAAAAAATTTCTGAACAAAAACAAATATCGAAACCAAGATTTTTAAATGATTCTAGTGACCATGTTGCAAATCCATCAATGAGCGTTGGTGAATTTTTTAGAAAATATAAAGTAATAATTAATGATTCAGATGGAAATTTTAAAGAATACAGAGATTATTCTTTAATGAGTCAAGAAAATCAAATAAAGAAATTTGATGAATTAACAGAAAACTTTCCAGAAATAGAAAATCCAAATGCTATTCTTAAAGGAAATGCTATATCTAATTTAATTAATAATTTAGTTGCGACAAGAATTATTACAGATGCGGATGGTAATAAAAAACAAGAAACTATACTATATGAAAGTATGGGGAGAAGATTAAGAAATCAAATATTAGAAGATGCTACTCAAGTATTTTTTGGAAGAAGAAAGCAAGTAGAAGTTCCAGTTGTTGAAGTAGCTGGTACTGGTATAAAATTTACAGACAAGCCTGAATTTCATCAAACTAATCCAATATATGAATTATTTAGAGATTTAAAAATTAAACATTATTTATTTGATAATAATGTATTAATAAAACCTTTTAATCCAGAAAATTCAAGAATGGAACCTAGGATTGTTAATCTTACTTCTAAAGCTGAGAATTTCCCAGAATGGATGCGAAATGAAGTAAAGATAGTAGAAAATCAAATAATAAATGATTTGCTAAATCATTCAATAGTAGATGGTATATTAAAAGACAATAGAATAAAAGATAAAGAAGATGAAGTTTTTGAATCTTTAGGAGTTCAAGATGATGTTGTTTCTATTGGAAAAGACCCCTTAATTAGATTAAATCTTGTTCCAGAGTTTGATAGTATAATTATAACAGGGCAAGATAGAAAAATTCTAGCAGAAGAGTTTAATAATTTTTACGAAAGAAATAAAGATTTATATGAAGATACAACAAATATAGAAGCTTTATTAGAAAGAATAAAAGACACAGACCAAGATAGGTATTCCGCAGATTATGATTATGAATCAATAGCAAGATTGTTAGTAGTCGAAAGAATGTTAAGAAGTGATTCTAATATAAAACTTAAAGAAATTCTAAATAATAATGACGCTGATGAAATTGATAAAGTTATTAGTAGGGTAAAACTTGTAAATACAAAGAATTTTATACGAGGTGATTCTGATTATTATTTATCATTAGCAGAGGCAAGGTTATTAATTAATGATGGTGATGAAGCTGGCAATCTTTTAAAAGATAGAATATATAATAAGAAAGGTAAGTATTCTATTGCTATTTGGGATGATGATAATAATGCAAATATAAGAAATGAAGTTGAGCAAATTATAGAAAAATATAAAGATATTTACGATTTAGAAAATTGGTCTTTTGAAAACATAGGAACGGCTCACGAAGATGCTAGTGCATTTGATAGTATATCTTTCTTAACAGAAGATGCTATGATGGAATACCATACATTAATGGGACATAATCCTTATTCTAAAAATGCAATAAAACCAGTTATTTCATCTATGGGTGAAGGTAAAGCATTATTACTTGGTAAAACTTTGTTTATACATGATTCAAGATTAGAAAATTTTCTTACAGCAAATAATTTAGATATTTTACTTACAAAATCTGGGGCTAAAGTATATGATGAAAAATATATTGATGGAAATTCAAACAAAGATGATGAATCTATATTAAATATATCTCTTGATAAATTAAAAACAACTAGTAAAAATATTTTAAAACCAAATCAAATTAGATTTGTAGATATAGATGCAATAGGATTAAAACCAGAAAAAGATGCTTCTATTACATCTGCTAAAGATTCACCAGCTGATGCTAATTATCATAATGCTGAAGAAGGATATTTAAAAATACAAGAAATGCAAAAAGATATATCTTTTGCGATACAATCAATAGAAGATATTGTTGGAAGTTCTGTCGCTATGAGAGAATTTATGATGGATGAATTGTTACCAAATGGACAAATGCAAAATGATGATGGTATTTCTTCTTTACAAACAATTAACAATATGTATCTTTTCTTAGAGCATCATGCTAATGCTAATCCTATGAGCTTTAGTGACAATCAAACAAAAAATAAAATTTTTAATACATTTATAGATAGATTAATAAATAACACTAGGTCTATTACAAATAGAAGTTCTGGAAGGCATGGTGAATTAAGTAATGTAACAAGTAATAGATATGGTGGTCAATCTTATATAATACAAAATGCTCAGAGATTTTTAGATAGAAATGGAAACATGAGAAATCATAGATTATTGCCTACATTGGTAGATAAACAAGGCAATATGTTAATGAGAGGTGAGTTAGCTCTTCCATTTCACGAACAAGATACAAAACTTGGAGACCTTGAAGGAAGAACTATAAGAATAGTTGATAATGAAAAAATTATGACTGTTGATGAATTTCTTGCTGATTATAAAGAAAGAGTTGATGAATCAGATAAAAAGAACGAGCTATCTTTATCTGTTCAAAATTCCACACTTGGAAGTGTACACAACTTTTTAAAAGATGCTAACAAAGCAACTGGTAGAAAATATCAAATTGGTATTATTTCAAGAAGAAATCCAAGAACAAGACCTAATGATATTACATTGCTTGGATTAGCTGGATTTTTAGATAAGGGATATGGTAATTCTACAATGGTTAATAGTCTTGATATAGTAAACATATATGAAGGTGATTATGATGCTGATAAGGTAGATTATTTCTTTGCTCATAATGATTATATGTTTGACCATATTGAGAGAACTAATAAATATTGGGTTCAAGGAATAGACCCAAAGAAATGGAAAACCCCAGCTTCGTTTACGTTTTTACAAGATACAGAAACTCAAAGTGAAAAGATTATAGAATCTATGGGCAATGCAGATGCTTATAAAAAAATGATAGGCATTGTTCAAAAAACTCCAAGACAAATAAATTATTTAGATATGCTTTCTAATAAAAATTGGACAGCTAGCCCAGAAGAATCAGAAGCTTGGTCAAATTATAGAAGGGAAAATAAAGATGGGACTGTTGATGGGCCTGGAATTTTATTTAGAACAACAGATAGTAAAAATGGTGATGAAAGAGTAATTACCATTGATAGTAAAAACATAGATTTTTTTATACGAAGTGCTTTAGAAATGCAATATGTTGTGGATGGTAAAAATAATTTAAATCCAAATATTGCAAATGATATATTTAATTGGAAAGATAATTTCTTATTTCCATTAATAAAACAATCAGAAAGACCAGATAATTTATCATTTAATCAAAGAAAAGACATCCAAGAAAAAGGAACTTCTAATAATAAAAGAATAAGAATATTTTCAAGAATGGTTAAAAAAGATGGTAAGTGGACAGAAGATGTAAACATTGAATTAACTAAAGCTGAAAAAGAAATTATTAAATCCTTAATGGATAATTACAACAAAACAATACTACAAGCAACTGGTAAAGATGTTTATGATGGGGCTGATGTTAGAAGAATGTCTTATGATGATTTTATGCAAGCTGGTCAGGGATTTATAGATTTTCATAAAGATATTCAAAATAAAGTGTATAGAAAATTAACTAAACAAAGAAAATTAAGCGGTAATGATTTTAAAGAATTAAAAAGAATATTTGGAGCTGTTACTGAAAAAAAACCACAAAAAGGGAAATGGTATAGAAGAACATTCTTAAACAAAGACCCTTTTGAATATGTTCGTAATAATGCAGAAAGATTTATTAGTGAAGAAACAACAAATCCAAATGGAACATATATAGACCAATTAATTGTTCAATTAGCTAGAAAAAATCATTTTGAAGAAAAACAAGATTTTAGATTACTAGGAGAAGATAAAATACAGCTTGATGATTGGTATAATGATATGATAATGGAATCGTATAAAGAATCAGCTGACAAACATAATGAAAAATTAACTAATGCAGTTTTAAGCCATAATAAAAAAGTTGGAAGTGTTGTTTATTTAAGTAGAAAAATAAACGAAATTGCTAGGTCTAAATACAAACAAGAATGGAAAAATAAAAAAATTAAATCTTTAAAATATGTTATAAATAAACTTCAATCAGAAATAAATACTGAATATGGAAAAAGAGTAAATATAAAAGACCCTCAAAAATATGAATTTTTAGATTTAATTGCAGAAGGAAAAGAACTAACAGAATCAACAATATATTATCATTCTATACATTCTTTATTAAAATCTGAATTAATAGGTGGTTATAAATTTGATAATTTTTATCAAATGCTTGAAGGTAATGCTAAAGATGATTTGGCAATGTTTAAAGATTTGAGAAGAAAAATTTATGGAGACCATGGAAGTATAAAAGATATACTTGAATTTGGAGCTAAAACAGTAATTAAAGATAAAGAATTAAAAAAGCAATTAGAAAGATATGATACTGATGATTTTTATAAATGGCAAGTGGAATTTTTAAAAGAAAAAACTGAACAACATGGATTAGAATTTATGTTAGCTTTTATGTCTCCTTCGTTAAATAGAAAAAAGATTGGAGTTTTTAATAATAGAGTAGTTCCTATTCCATATGTTGATTCAAAAAGATTTAGAATGGGAATAAGAGTTCTTACTGAAATTGCTTTTAAAGATTTTTCATCTGAAGATAATCCTATAAGAGTAGCTAGAAAACTTGCTGGTGAAGCAGAGGACAAAACAATACCTTCTCAAATATTATTAACAAAATTAATTGAATCAGAAAATCATTATAGAGGCTATTTTGATAGAAATCACAATCTTTTTACTTCAAGAGAAAATGATGTAAGACAATACGGATTAGGTAAATTTGATTCTTATTTAGAAAGAAAGCTAAGTTCTTATACTGATATAAATTGGACAAGGAATATGTTTCCAAGACATACATTAAACATAATGAATAATTCAGTTCTTGATTTTTATCAAGAAACAGCAAATTTAGCTGGTGATGAATTTTCTATTGGATTTCAAAAATTTCTTGATGAAATAGATTTATTAAATAGAGACTTAGCTACAAATGTTTACTTAGACCCTTATGATTTTATAGAGAGAAGGCTTAAATTAGACAATATGTATATAAAAATGGTTCAAACTGAAATAAATGCAGTATCGGAATCAAAATCTGTTGTACCAATACAACAACATGATTCTTTTAAATTATCAAAAGGATTTAAATATTTACAAAGAGCAGCTGCTGATAAAGGTCTTAAATTAGAAGTAAATGAATCTAGTTTAATTTCAAAATATAATAAATTGCAACAACTTGAAAGAGAACTCAACACAGCTCATGACGGAAGATTACTTGACCATACAAATAAAGATGCTGAAGATTGGGCTGAAATGAGTGGGTGTATTAAATAATGGATTGTAATAAAGCAACAAAAAAATCTCAATTAATAAATGCAGTAAATACATGGCTTGGGGATAAAGAAACTTTAAGTAATTTTAAAAATCCTCATGCAGCTATGTTTAAAATGTGGGAATCTGAATTTTATGTTCCATTAAAATGGGCTATATTAGATGAAGGTGAAAAACTTTTAACACCTGGAAAAATAAAACAATTTACTGAAAGTTTATATAGATTAAATAAAAGAGTAAAGCAAGGCGACATTGCAAGTAATGATTTTGCAAAGTTGTTTTGGACTGGTACTACTTTTGGTAAAAGAGACCCAGCAATAGGTTCAATGCTTTCAAGATTGCAAGATGTATCTGGTCAAGATAAAGTTAGAACAATGAAATCAGCTGAAGACTTTAAAGAAATAACAGATATGATTAAAGTTATATCTAAAGTAACCGGGCCTATTGATAAAGCTATTTTTAATAGGGATGTAAAAAAATTAAGAAAATTAGATTTAAATCTTATTAAAGCTATTGACAAACAAAACAATAGAGAAATTTCAACTGCTAGAAAAGAATTATCAGAATTTATAGATAGCAATAAAAAATTAAAAGCATTTGATGATTTTATTGTATTAATTGAAACTGGTATGCCAGATATATTAATGAAATATAGGGAAAAAATTGAAAGCGGTGAATTTAGACCTATGAGAATTAAAGATTCTAAAAAATTCCTTGAAAAAGTTGATAACGGTGAAGCCTTATTAAAAATAAATGAAGTTAAATTTTTAGAAAAAATTATGTCTGAATTAGGCATGGATATAAAATATGCAGACCCTTTAATGAAATATAATAACATGATGGATAATCAGTATGATAATTTAAAAAAGGGAATAAATTCCGTTATTAATAGTAAAATAAAAAGATTAAAATTTAACAGAGGAATAGAAAGTGAAAATGTTAAATTATTAAAAGAAACAAGAGAAAGATTAAATAAAGAATTAATGCCTAGATATGAACAAGGGTTTTTTCCTCATTATGTAAGGGATTTAAATGCTACTTTTATGGAAGGATTGTTGCCAAGATTAAAAAAATTAGATTCTTCTGGTGAAGATTTATTATTAAGAAAAACATCTACTCTTAAAGAAGATATACAATCAATAAATGAATGGGTTACTAATCACGCAAAAAGTAGAAAACAAGAATATGCTCCAGAATATTCAAGAAACTTTTTTGATGTTGTTAAAGGATATATAGACGATATAAATCATTTTAATACTTCTGCTTTTCTAGAAGAAGCTTTTATGGATGCAAGACTTGATGTATTAAAAATGTATAGAGATGGCGATAAAGGCCCAACTCAATATATGACTAATGTTTCAGATTTTATTGCAGATATGCATAAATCAGCTAATGGTGATACTAAAATGTCAGAATCAGCTCAATTAGCAATGAAAACATTACTTGCTTTTGAATTTACATCTAAACTTGGATGGAATGTTCGTGGAGCAGCTAGAAACACAACTCAAAGAGCTTTGGATTACATAAGATTTGGATTTACTAAAAGTATTGCAGCGGTTAATTACTTTGATAGTATTAAAGGTGAAGGTGGAGTAAGGGAAGCTGATAAAATATTAGATGAAGCTGGATTTTTATTTAAAGAAATAACACCAGAACTTTTAGAAAGTGGCATTAAAGAAAAACCTAGTATGTTTAAATCTAGGTATATGGATGAAGATGGTAACATACAATATAAAGAAGAACATTTTGGTCATAAAATAGCAGAAGGTATGAGTTGGGTTTCAAAAAAATCATCTGTATTGCACAGAGCTGCTGAAAATTGGAATAGAAAACATACTTTTAAAGTTGCTTATGGAAGTTTACATAAAATATTAATGGAAAGTTCTGAATTTAGGTCTCAAGTAGCAAATAAAAAGCAATATTTAGAAACTAGAGCTAATGAAATAGCTACTAATTATGCAAAAAATATGGTTTTGGCAAATCATTTTGATTATGCTGATTATGCTAAATCCAAACTTATGAGAGGCGATATTAAATCATTAGGGAAATATGGAAACATAACAAGATTTATGTTTCAATTTCAACATTATGGAATGGAATTTTTAGAAAGAAATACTTCTATTTATAAAGAAGCTTCTGCTGATGTTAGGTCTGGTGCAAGTTTTGGTGAAATGCAAGGAGTCCACCAAGCAATGAAAATGGGAATGGCTTATGGGCTAGCTCCTTTAATTGCTTATATTGTTATGGGATTAGATGTTGATAATTTAGTAGAGCATGATACAGCAAAAAGAATTTCACAATGGGGTACTTTATTTTCTAATGACCCAGAAAAAATTAATGAAGCTTTTTATGGCAAAGGGCCAATTATTAGTACATTTGGAGGCCCTCTTCTTGGGGACATGATTGACCTAGGAATGTCTATAGGCATGATTAATGAAACGGAACCTGAAGCTTGGCATGAGTATTTATATGCTGTTCAAGGATATAAGTATGACCATGACTTGACACACACAGGAAGCAGAACTAAAATGCTTAATAATCTTATTTCTATGAGTTCATTTGGCAAAAGAGCTTACAATAGACATATTCCAATGTTATTTGAAAACGATAGAAGCCCAATATTAAATTCTTTTAGAGTTGGACTTAATGAACTATCATTTTATCCTACTTCTAAAATTAATTTACCATTTAACCTTTATGAAGGAAAACCTGTTTTTGATATAGCTGGTGAAAAATGGCTAGATGTAACGGGGACAAGAAGAAAAAAGAAGTCTGGTGCAAAGCCTGTTAATTATAGAATGTTAAAGTACATGAGGGAATTGGATAAAAAGAAGTAAGAAGGGCTAGTTAAATACCAACCCTTCCTACTTTTAGCATTAATAAGGAGGTTATGCTAAAGCTTTTGGTTCTGTTTTTTCTTTATGCTCTAATAATTTAATTAAAGCACTTGTTGAATCAAGTAAACCTTTTAATAATTTTATTTTTTGTTTATCTATTTTTTCTGATTTATAACTATCTATATCTTTTAACAAAGCACTTATTTTATATAAATAATTTGCATATTGTTCTGTATTTTTCATTTTGATTCCTCCATTTCTGTGTACATTCCGTACATTGTTATTAATACTGCAT